>VYLE01000188.1_pt1 | contig 53900 bp, 49 predicted proteins | sample 5114391 | NCBI WGS metagenome assembly VYLE01 (sample SAMN12291771, study PRJNA351875) | freshwater metagenome | isolation source: freshwater lake | place: USA: Michigan, Kent Lake | collected 2013-08-15
CGCGGCCCTCCGGCTGCGCCTTCCATCCACGCTGCCCGCGCGCGATCGCGCGCTGCGCGACGGAGACGCCGGTGCTGGCACTCGCCGGCTCAGACCGTCAGGTGGCCTGCCATCTCGTGACAGGGCCGCGGGTGGAAACGCGGGACGCGGCCTGATGGGACGCTATTTCGCCCTTCGCCTCGGACGCGCCGCGCTCACCATCGTGCTCGTCGTCACCTTCGCCTTCGTCGTGCTGCGGCTGTCCGGCGATCCCGCGCTGATGATCATGGGGCCCGAGGCGCCGCCGGAAGTCATCGCCGCCTTCCGAAAGGCGTGGGGGCTCGATGCGCCCATCTGGATCCAGTACCTCGACTATTTCAGTGCCATCGCCCAGGGCGAGCTCGGCCGTTCCATGCGCGACGGGCGACCTGCGATCCAACTGGTACTGGAGCGCATTCCCGCGACGCTGGCGCTGACCCTGCCGGCCTTCGCCTTCAAGATCGCGCTGGGCGTGCCCGCCGGCATGTACGCGGCGCTGCACCGGGGCTCGGCGATCGACCGCGTCGTGATGATGACCGCGGTCGCCGGCTTCACCGTGCCGAGCTTCGTGCTGGCGCTGCTCTTGGTGCTGGTGTTCGCCGTCCAGCTCGGCTGGCTGCCGTCCGGCGGGCAGGACAGCTGGCGTCACGCCATTCTGCCCATCGCCACGCTCAGCCTCGGCGGCGCGGCAGTGCTGGCGCGCTTCACCCGCAGCGCGATGCTGGAAGTGCTCGGCCAGCCCTATATCCGCACCGCGTCCGCCAAGGGCGTGCCGTGGCGCAAGGTGGTGACCTCGCATGCGCTGCCGAATGCGGCGATCCCCACCGTCACGATTCTCGGTTTCATGGTCGGCTCGCTGATCGCCGGCGCGGTCGTGGTCGAGAGCGTGTTCGCCTGGCCGGGCGTCGGGCGGCTGCTCGTGGTCGCCGTCGCCAACCGCGACCTCGCGGTGGTGCAATGCATCCTGCTGCTGGTGGCCATGACCATGGTCACATCGAACCTGATCGTCGACTTCCTCTACGGCTTCCTCGATCCGCGGCTCCGCGCCAGGGGAGCGCATGCATGACGGACGCAACGCTCAAGGACACCGCCGTCCGCCGTCGCATCAGCCTGCCGGCCATTCCCGTGACGGTGATGCTCGCGATCGGCTGGATCGTCGCGATGCTGGTGATTGCCGCCTTGGCCGAGAAGATCGCGCCTTACGGCTTCACCCAGCTCGACCTGCGCAACCGTCTGGCGGCCCCTGGCAATGCCGCGCACTGGCTCGGCACCGACGAACTCGGCCGCGACGTGCTGTCCCGCCTGCTGGTCTCGATCCGCATCTCGCTGCTGATCGCCTTCGGCGCGACCGCGATCTCGGCCATCGTCGGCACCACGCTCGGCTTCCTCGCCGCGCATTTCCGCGGCGTCGTCGAGCAGTTCGTGCTGATGCTGACCGATTTCCAGGCCAGCATGCCGTTCCTGATCATGGCACTGGCCGTGCTCGCCTTCTTCGGCAATTCGCTGCCGCTTCTGATCGGGCTGATGGGCCTGTTCGGCTGGGAGCGCTATGCCCGCATTGCGCGGGGGCTCGCCATCTCGGCCAATGCGCAGGGTTACGCCGCCGCCGTCCGCCAGCTCGGCGCCACGCCGTCCCGGATCTACCTCAGGCACATCCTGCCCAACATCGCCTCGACCCTGATCGTCTCGACCACGCTGGTCTTTCCCGAGGTGATCCTGATGGAGTCCGGCCTGTCCTTCCTCGGCCTCGGCGTGCAGCCGCCGATGACCAGCCTCGGCAACATGGTGGGCTACGGACGGGAATATCTGACCCGGGCGCCCTGGATCATGCTGGCGCCCGCGACCACCATCGTGATCACCACCCTCGCGGTCTCCGTGATCGGCGACTGGCTGCGCGACCGGCTCGATCCGACCCTGCAATAGGTCTCGGGGGTCTCATGTCCCGGGCGCGGTGCGGCACCACGAGCCGCTCCGCAGAACCGGGACCCATGCGCCGCAAGTTCTGGGCCCCGCCCTGCAGCGCACCATCGAAGAGACGCTGCGCTGCGTCCGGGGCACGGACCCGCCCACGCGCCGGGAGCAGGGGAGCCCTGTCCGGCCCAAGTTCCCGTTGCGCCGGCCCGGTCCGTGCGCTATCCGGCCCGAAAGGCCCGCGGCGGCTGCATATTCTCCCGCCCGGCCCAAACCCTCAGGACGGAAACCGCCATGCCAGCCTATCGCTCCCGCACCACCACCCACGGCCGCAACATGGCTGGCGCCCGCGGCCTCTGGCGCGCGACCGGCATGAAGGACGGCGATTTCGGCAAGCCGATCATCGCGGTCGTCAATTCCTTCACCCAGTTCGTGCCCGGCCATGTCCATCTCAAGGACCTCGGCCAGCTGGTCGCCCGTGAAATCGAGCAGGCCGGCGGCGTGGCCAAGGAGTTCAACACCATCGCGGTCGACGACGGCATCGCGATGGGTCATGACGGCATGCTCTACAGCCTGCCGTCGCGCGAACTGATCGCCGACAGCGTCGAATACATGGCGAACGCGCATTGCGCCGACGGCCTCGTCTGCATCTCCAATTGCGACAAGATCACGCCCGGCATGCTGATGGCCGCGCTGCGGCTCAACATCCCCGCCGTGTTCGTCTCGGGCGGGCCGATGGAGGCGGGCAAGGTCAAGCTGCAGGGCAAGACCAAGGCCGTCGACCTGATCGACGCCATGGTCGCCGCGGCCGATTCCAAGGTCAGCGACGAGGACGTCAAGGTGATCGAGCGCTCGGCCTGTCCGACCTGCGGCTCCTGCTCGGGCATGTTCACCGCCAATTCCATGAACTGCCTGACCGAGGCGCTCGGCCTCGCGCTGCCCGGCAACGGCACCGTGGTCGCCACCCATGCCGACCGCAAGCGCCTGTTCGTCGAGGCCGGCCACACCATCGTCGATCTGGTCCGCCGCTATTACGAGCAGGACGATGCGAGCGTGCTGCCGCGCAACGTCGCGAACTTCAAGGCGTTCGAGAACGCGATGACGCTCGACATTGCGATGGGCGGCTCCACCAACACCGTCCTGCATCTGCTCGCCGCCGCCCATGAAGGCGAGGTCGCCTTCACCATGAAGGATATCGACCGGTTGTCGCGGCGCGTGCCCGTGCTGTGCAAGGTGGCGCCATCGGTGGCCGACGTGCATGTCGAGGACGTGCATCGTGCCGGCGGCATCATGGGCATTCTGGGCGAACTCGATCGCGCCGGCCTGATCGACACGTCGGTCTCGACCGTGCACGCGCCGACCATGAAGGATGCGCTGGAGCGCTGGGACATCAAGCGTTCGAAAGGTGAGTCCGTCCGCACCTTCTACCGCGCCTCGCCGGGCGGCATCCCGACCCAGGTCGCCTTCAGCCAGGAGCGCCGCTACGACGAACTCGATACCGATCGCGAGAAGGGCGTGGTCCGCGATATCGCGCACGCCTTCAGCAAGGACGGCGGTCTCGCCGTGCTCTACGGCAACCTCGCGCAGGACGGCTGCATCGTGAAGACCGCCGGCGTCGACGCCTCGATCCTGAAATTCTCCGGCCCGGCGCGCGTGTTCGAGAGCCAGGACGCTGCCGTCGACGGCATTCTGGGCGGCAAGGTCGTCGCCGGCGAGGTCGTGGTCATCATCTACGAAGGCCCGCGTGGCGGCCCCGGCATGCAGGAGATGCTGTATCCGACCAGCTATCTGAAATCGATGGGTCTCGGCAAAGCCTGCGCGCTCGTCACCGACGGCCGGTTCTCCGGTGGCTCCTCGGGCCTGTCGATCGGCCACCTCTCGCCGGAAGCCGCCGAAGGCGGCACCATCGGTCTCGTGCGCACCGGCGACATCATCGCGATCGACATACCGAACCGCAGCATCACGCTCGAAGTCTCGGACGAGGAACTCGCCAGGCGTCGCGCGGCGGAAGAGGCGAAAGGCGATGCCGCCTGGCAGGCGGTGGGCCGCAAGCGCAACGTCTCGACCGCGCTGCAGGCCTACGCGGCGCTCACCACCAGCGCCGCACGCGGCGCGGTGCGCGAAGTGAAGCGGCGCGCGAAGTAGGGGCTGCGCCGATCCCCCAGGCGCGGATGGTCAACAAGTTCTGAACGACCGGCGAAAATCGGCCGTTCGCATTAAGGATGCCGCAACGAAGTTCGGCAGCCCTGGATTTTGCCGCGTATAGTGCCGAGACTTCCGCAAATCCATTTCGGGCAACTGGGGCGCCACAACAATGTCTCGCACTCTCGCTGTCGCTTTCTCCACCGCCGTCGCGGCCTTCGCCATGACGGGCACGGCCTCCGCCGGCTGCTACAATTGCTATACGCCGCCGCCGTGCACGACCTGCTACCAGCACCAGCACGTCCCGCCGCAATACCGCACCGTCGACGAGACCGTGATGGTGTCGCCCGGCGCCGTCGTCGCACATCGTACGCCCGCGCAATATCGCACCGTGATGGTGCCGCAGACCGTGATGGTCGCGCCGCCCGGCGTGCAGTACGAGCGCATCCCCCCGCAATACGCCACGCGCCAGCGCGTCGAGATGGTCTCGCCTGGCTATTCCTATTACGCCCCGGTCGCGACCGGGTGCGCGTCCTGCGGTTACTAAGACCACAGGCCAGGCAGGGTTCGACGCGGCGCTCCCCCGGGACGCCGCGTTCTCTTTTGCGGGCTCGAAACGAGGCCCGGAAATGGAGGCGATCCAAACCGGGCCTCGCAACCAGCGTTACCCTGGGAGGTGACGCCGGTGTTCGGGGGGCCGGGCAGGGCGGCAGCGTTCGACGCCCGGCCGAGTCGGTCGCAGGGTAAGGCAGCAGGCTGACGCTCGCCTGACAGGGCCGGCGGGACGAAGCCTAACTTCGCGTTGTCTTGCGTGGTCGACTGCGTTAAGCGACAGAGAGCCGAACTTGGAAGGGTGGCCGAGTGGTTTAAGGCACCGGTCTTGAAAACCGGCGTGCCCGCAAGGGTACCGTGGGTTCGAATCCCACCCCTTCCGCCAAATACGTCATCTTGGCCCATCTCCCCAAATTTCTGCGCCCTACTTAAGCGCCTACTTATGGGCGCTCTCGACGTTCTGACGGCTCTCTGGGTCAAAATGGCAGACCCGGGCAACAGTTTGATTTCGGTCGGATGCCATTGGCGACAGCAGCCTCGTTGGGCTGCCGCCGATCAAGCCGAAGCGCGCAGAAAGTTCTTCCATCCGCCGAATTGCGTGACATCTCTTGCTGTTTCAAGGGCAGATGGTTCGCACAGGAATCCAGAAATGCTCGAGCCGTCATCGAGGCTAACCTTGCCCACGCATAGCGGCGACGGAATCGATGACACGAAATCCCCGAAACCGGCTGTGGGAAGCGACCAGACCTCAATTTCGATGCCCGGGCCCGTGGTGCCATGCCGCCGGATCAATCCTGGCTTGGCGGGTGTCGTGCCTGCGAGGGCGAACAACTGGTAATCGCGGGCGGTACGCCCGGTGCGGACGAGCTTGCCGCCGCGCGACGTCAGTTCGCCGTTGAGCGGCATGCCCGACAGATGTGCGCCCACCACAACGATCTCGCGCCGGTCCGCCGACGTCGCCACGTGCTGATCTCGCGCGGGCGGATAGGCGTTCTGAGACGCGCCGAGTGGCAGGCCCGTCAGGCGATGGAAGGTCGCGGCGATCCCGGCGACGCGGGCCTCGGCGAAACCGGGCGCCAGGAACGTGACGCCGAGCGGCAGGCCATCGGTGCGGAAACCGCCGGGAACGGCGATGCCGCAAAGTCCCATCAAATTGACGAAGTTGGTGTAGATGCCGAGCTTCGAGTTAAGGGCAATGGGATCGTCCAGAACCTCGCTCTTGCGATAGATCGTCGGCGTTGTCGGAACCATCAGCACGGCAATGTCGTCCCACACCGGTCGCGTAGCGCACTTCAGCTCTGCGATCCGATGTATCGCGCGAAACGTGTCGAGGGCGGAAAACTTTCCGCTGCGCTCGAGAATGGCCTTGGTCACGGGATGGATCCGATCGCCGTGCTTTGCCAGCACTGGATCGAGGCTCAGCGCGCGCTCGGAGATCCACGGCCCGTCGTACAGGATACGCTGGACTTCATCGAATGCCGCGAAGTCGATCTCGACGGCCGTGCCGCCCATCTGCTCCATCCGCTTGACGGCTTCCGAGAACAACCGCTCGGCGTCCGCGTCGCCAAAGAATTGCAGCGCGGGACCCTTGGGGATGCCGAATCGGAACGACGCGGGTGCAGCGACGATATCGAGCGGAACCTCATCCGCCTCCGCCTTCGAGAACGGATAGCTCGCATCATAGCCCGCCATCTGCTTCAGCACGGTCATCCCGTCCTCGACGGTCAGCGAAAACACCGACACAGTCTCTATGGTCTTGACGCAGCCTCCGCCACTGACGCAGGAATTGCTGATCAGGCCGGGCGTCGGCTTGATGCCGACGATGTTGTTGAAAGCCGCCGGAACGCGGCCCGACCCGGCCGCATCGTTGCCGACCGAGAACGTGCAAAGCCCGGCGGCCACCGCCACGCCGGATCCGGAGCTCGACCCGCCGGATATGAATTCTTCGTTGAACACGGAGGAGCAGGCGCCATATGGCGTGCGGACGCCGACCAGGCCGATGCCGAACTGATCCATGTTGGTCTTCCCGATCAGGATGGCACCCTGGTCGAACAGTCGCTGCAACGCCTGGCCGGTGTGATCGGCGACATACGATTGCTCGGGCAGCGCATTCGTCGTGGGCAGGCCGGCGATATCGTTGCAGTCCTTGACGCTGAACGGAATGCCCCAGAGCGGCTGACCGGTCGGGCCGGCCTGCTCGAGAGCCTTTGCCGCGTGCAGGGCCTGCTCGCGAGGGACAAGATGAATCCAGACGCTGTCGTTGCCACGCTTCTCGATCCGGTCATAGATCGCCGCCACCACCATCGATGGCGTGAGCGAGCCGTCAGCGTAGCCGGCCGACAGGGTCGACAGGTCGAGGCTTCCCGTTGCAGGGGTCCATACGGGCGACTTCATGGCAGCAGGTCCTTCTTGTCGTATGCAGAGAGTGCCGAGATCACGGTTGCAGCGGGGGCGACCGCGCCGAACAGTCCGTTGCCGAACGTGGTGATGATCAGCTGGGCGTCGTGACGAGTCATTGTCGTACCGCGGCAGGCGTCCGAAATGGCGAGGCATTCGAAACCGTCATCGTTCGCGGCGCGCATGGAGGCGTGCACCAGCCCGTCGGTGGGCACGCCGGCAACGAGGATATTGCGGATACTGCGATCGCGCAGCGTTTCGGCCAGCCCGGTCAGGTAGAATGCATTGTCGCCGCGGTGATCGACGATGATCTCGTCGGCAAGCGGCTCCAGGACGAGCTGCCATGCGGTCGAACGGCGCAGGGGGATCGGATCGGCGACCTTGCCGCGGCGCTGCGCCACCGGCGAAAGGACGCCGTTCCGTCCCTGGCGCGAAAACACGACCGTCAGTCCGGCGGTACGGCACTGCGCGAGCACACCCGCAGCATGGTCCACCGCAGCACGGGCATCGTACAGCTTGACCGTTTGCCGCTGAAAGCCGAGCAGCAGAAGCGCGGTATCTGCGCTCGACCAGGCGCCGTCGAACGGCCATGCGTAGGGCGCAGCGTCGACCTGAGGAAATGCGGCGTCAGACATTGAGGGCCCCCAGGCCTGCGCGGAATGTCGCCGCCGTCATGACCCTGCACCAGCGCCCGCCATAAGCTTCCAGGATCTCGATGGTGGCCGCATGGTTCGCGGTCTCCACCGCCGCCGTGCAGTCCTTGAGCAGGATGCATTCGAAGCCCCGTTCGAACGCATCTCTGATGGTCGACTGCACGCAGCAATCGGACGTCACGCCGGTGACGACCAGATGGGTCACGCCGCGCAAGATGAGCTGCTGCTCGAGATCGGTGGCGTGAAAAGCGGACTTGCCGGGCTTGTCGATGACGATCTCGCCTGCCAGCGGAGCCAGTTCCGGCACGATCTCCCAGCCCGGCTCGCCGTGGACGAGGATGCGGCCCGTGGCGCCGCGATCGCCGATGCCCAGGCCGTGCACGCGGGTGCGCCACTGCTTGTTGGCGTGCAGATCGGACAAGTCCGGCTGGTGACCCTCGCGGGTGTGAGCGATCACCAGGCCCTCTGCGCGTGCGAAGTCGAGCTGCCGGCTGATTGGCGCAATCACACTGCGCGTGTTGCTGACGTCCTCGCCCAGCTGATCGATCCAGCCGCCGGGCATGCAGAAGTCAATCTGCATGTCGATGATCACAAGGGCGATAGCCGACCTGTTCGCAGGCTGGCTGCAGGGCCAGATGCTGTCGCTATGGCTCATGGTTGCGCCTCGGTCCGCGACCGGGACAATCGATCCGTCAGCAGTGCATGCATCGGCAGCTCCGCGTAGGCTGAAAAATCAGTGCCGTAACGCAGGAGTCGACATCCGGCGGCGATCGCCGACCTGCTGCCGGATGTGCTGTCTTCGAAGCAGAGAACGTTCGCGGGCGCGATGCCCATGCGCTGGCAGGCCAGCGCGTAAGGCTCCGGATCAGGCTTTGGGCGTGTGACGTCGTCGCGGCTGATCGAGAATTCAATCAGCTCTGCGATCCCCAGTCGTGCGATGTTGGCGTCGACGATGGCGCGGGCGGAATTGGACACGCAGCACTGCACAACGCCGTTGCGGTGAAACGCCATCACCGTCTGCATCAGGCCATCATAGACTGCCAGGCTTGCGGCCTCTGCAAGGTAGGCCTCGACGATCGCGTCCATCCACTGCCTTTGGGTCAGTTCGGATGGATATCGGTCCCGCAGGGCGATCCAGACATGGTCCATCCCGACGCCCACGAAGCGATCATCGTTCAGCGCGATGTCGACGCCGTAACGTCGGGAGACGGCGACCAGTGCGCGATGGTGCAGCGGTTCGCTATCCACCATTGTGCCGTCAATGTCCCAGGCCACTGCACGGATGTCCGTCATTGCGACCTACCCGAAGAACGGCGCGAGCGCGCCGTAGAGGGCGCGGTAGTCGGCATAGACGCGGTCACACAGCGCCACGGCGTCGGGGTCGGGCGATATCGTGTCGGAGATGTCCGCGCCGGCCGCGATGTCCGACCAGTCGATCAGGCCGGCGCCCACCAGCGCGACCCAAGCCGCACCCGCAGCCGATCCCACCGGACTTCGCAGCAACTGCAGCGGGCGTCCCGTCACGTCGGCGACGATCTGCATCCATACCCGGCTTCGGCTGCCGCCATCGGACACCACCAGCCTGTTGATGGGCTGGCTCATGTCGGTCAGCACATCGAGATGGTGACGATAGCCGCAGGCAATGGCCTCCAGCATGGCGCGCCAGATGTGCGGCGCGCCATGGCCGAGGCTGAGCCCGGTGATGGTGCCGCGTGCATGCGGATTGTGGATCGGTGTCTTCTCGCCCAGAAAATAGGGCAGGGCGCGAACCCCATCGCTGCCGGGGGCGATCTTCGCCGCGGCAGCATCCAGGTCCTGCAGCGACGCGTCGTCGGAATTGCCGGTGAGCAGTTCGGCCAGCCAGCGCAGCGCGGACCCCGAGGAAGCCATGCAGCCGTTCGGCGCATAAAGCCCGGGGATCAAATGATAGTCGAGAAACAGCCGCTTGTCGGGAACCGGCTGCGTGGTGACGGCGATGATGTCGCCGGCGCCACCGAACTTGAGCAGCACGTCGCCCACCCGCGTGAGGCCTGCGGCGAGCGCCGAGGCAATGTGATCGGCGGCGCCGCCGAACACTGCGAGTCCCGCGGGCAGGCCAGTCTGCAGCGACGCTTCGTCCGAAACGTGTCCGAGCAGGCTGTGCGAGGCGATGACATCAGGTGCGACGCTGGCGGGCAAACCGGACAGGCCGACCAGATCATCGGAGCAGCGGGGCGCGCCGATATCGGCAAACCCGGCTTCGAGCACCCAGTTGCGCTCCACGACGCGGGTGCCGGTCAGTCGCCAGTTGATGTAGTCGTAAGAACCGAAGACCGTGCTGATCCGGGAAAACACGTTCGGTTCATGTTTTTCCAGCCAGCGCAGTTTGGGAGCCACCAGCTGCTGCGTCAGTCCCTGACCGGTCCGCTTGAGAAAGTGTTGCTCGTCAAGCGTGGTCCGCATCTCCTCGACCTGCTCGCCGCACCGTGCATCGCTTTGCTGAATGCTGGGCCGCAGCACGCGGCCTTCGGAATCCAGCAGGACGACGGCTGGAAGCATGCCGGTCACGCAAAGGCCGGCGAGCGAGGCTCCGGCCGGCAGCTTGGCCATGATCTCCGCAAGCACGTCGCAGCTGTTGCGCCACCACTCGTCCGCGTCCTGCTCGGCATGGCCGGGGCGCGGCGACCACAGTTGCGTCCGCCGCGAGGCCACGGCCTTCATCGCTCCCTTGCTGTCCATCAGGACGGCAATGGTGGACGTCGTCCCGATATCGAGGCCGATCGCCAGGGACATGGGAGCCTCAGGCTGCGACCGGAAGGGAGCGCACGACGTCCATGAACTTGTTGACGCGACTGCTGTCGACCGCATTCCAGGTATCGCCATCGACCTTGAAGTGGGTTCCGATCACGCAGCCATCCGCGATGGCCAGAATCTCGCGGACGTTGTTGATGTTGACGCCCGTATTCGCCATCAGCGGCGTATTCGGAACGGCCTTGCGGACATCGCGCAGATGCGAGGTCTCGGCCGGCTGTCCGGTGAGCGGGCCGGAGACCAGCAGCACGTCGGCCAGCGAGGAGAACACCGCGCTCTTGGCGCGAAGGTCGATCGGGCGTGTATCCAGCGACGAGGCGAATTCCGCATTGATGTTGAACAGCAGCTTCATGTCCGTGCGACCGAGGTTCTTGCGCAGCCGCAGGGCGTCGCCGGCATTTGGCTGCCAAAGCCCCATGTCGGAGGCGAACAATCCCGTAAAGATCTCGCGCGCAAAGGAGGCGCCGGTGGCGCAGCCAATCGCCACCGTGGCGTAGGGATCCCAGAGAAAATTGACGCCGAACGGGACTGTGAGGCACGGCTTGACGGCGCTGACCACGGCGGTCATTGCCGCAACGCTTTCCGTCGTCGCCTTGAATGTGTAGGGGCGGTCGTTCTCGTTGCCGAACATGATGGCATCGACGCCACCGGCCTGCAGCTTCTCGACGTCGCGCAGCACGCCTTCGACCAGGCGATCGATGCCCCCGTCCATGTCGTAGAGCGGGCTGCCGGGAAGGGCGCCGATATGGGCCATGGCGACAACGGTCTTGCGGTCGCGCGCGAACAAGGTGGACGTCATGGGAGCTCCGGTTCTCACAAATCTGATGTCGGCAAAGTGTCTTCTAGTTTCCGGCTTGCGCCACGATCACCTGGACGCCGGCATCGACGAGTGCCTTGGCGAGATCTGGCGGCGGAGGCTGGTCGGTCACGAGAATATCGATGGCGTCGAGGGCCCCGACATGGGCCACGCCACGGCGGCCGAATTTCGAGGAGTCGCAGACCACCACCACGCAATCACTGATCTCGATGAAGGCCCGCTTGACCTCAGTGTCTTCCGGCGAAAAATCGAAAATCCCCAGTTCGCACAGGCCCGAGACGCCGATGAATGCGCGGTCGAGATAGTGCTTCTTGAGGTGCTCGATGGCGGCAGTGCCGACGATGGAGAACTCAGGCGTCCGAACCTCGCCGCCGGCGATGTAGACCGGACTGCCCGAGCCGGCGAGCGCCATGGCGGCGCGAAGATTGTTCGTGAAGATGCGCAGGTTGTTGCGCCCCTTGATCTGGTCGGCCAGCGCCAGGATCGAGGTCCCGACGTCCAGGCCGACGGATTCCATCGGCATGATCAGGCCGGCGGCGGCGCGTGCGATGGCGCTCTTCTCGTCGGCGCGAATCTCAAGGCGCTGGTCGAACACGGGTTCATGGCTGTCGAAATCCGACACGACGCCACCGCCATGGGTGCGGACGATCTGGCCGTCGCGGTCGAGCAAGGCGAGATCGCGCCGGATCGTCATTGGGGACACGCCGATCTCGCGAGCAATGTCGCTGACCGAGACAAAGCCGTCCCGGTTGAACGCCTTCATGATCAGGGCATGCCGCACTCGTGCAGGCGGCCGGCCGCGCGGGTGACGCTGCAGCCCTTCAAGTCCTTCAACTGTGTCTCGCGGTTCGGTCACGTAGTCCCTTCCAGCTCGATCTTGAACTCAAGGTAGCGCAGACTCGCACAAGATCAAACATTTTTGTTTCATTTCGAATATTTTTGATCGGTATTGCGCGAAAGTGTTTGATTTTGAATTTCCGGTGTGCCTTATTTGAGGCAGAAATTACCGGAGGCTAAATTTTGGACAGTGCAGGCAGGGTCGTTGTCGTGACAGGGGGCGCCTCCGGCATAGGTGCAGCTATTGCGCGCGCGTTCGCTGCGCAGGGCGAGAAACTCGCCATTCTCGATCTCGACGGAGTTGCGGCCGCGCGGCTGGCGCAGAGCCTTCCCACCAAATCGTTCTCCACGGCGGTCGACGTGCGCGATCGTGCGGCCATCACCGCCGCGATGGAGGCTGCCAGCCAGGAGTTGGGCGGCCTCGATGTTCTTGTGGCGAATGCAGGCGTCTCGACCATGCGTGCCGCTATCGACCTGACCGACGAGGATTGGGACTTCAACTTCGACGTCAATGCTCGCGGCGTGTTTCTTGCCAACCAGATTGCCTGTCGCTCCTTCCTGAAGCACGGCAAGGCCGGCATCATCGTCAATACCGCCTCGCTGGCTGCGAAGGTCGGCGCGCCGCTTCTGGCTCACTACTCCGCCAGCAAGTTTGCGGTGATGGGCTGGACCCAGGCCTTGGCGCGCGAAATGGCGCCGCACGGCATTCGGGTCAATGCCGTCTGTCCCGGCTTCGTCCGCACCTCGATGCAGGATCGCGAGATCGTGTGGGAAGCATCCTTGCGCGGCATGACGCCGGAAGCCGTGTTCGCGGAATACATCGCTCTGACGCCACTCGGCCGGATCGAAGAACCGGAAGATGTCGCTGACGTCGTGACGTTCCTCGCCTCCAACGCGTCACGCTTCATGACCGGGCAGGCGATCAACGTCACCGGCGGCGTGAGAATGGATTGAGCGGCAGCACATGTCGGCAGATCAGATGACGCCCGCCTACCTTGAGCTCGATCACGTCACCAAGGAGTTCGGAGATGTCAAGGTCGTGCAGGATATGCACCTGTCGGCCAGCGCCGGCGAATTCGTCGTCCTCGTGGGGGCGTCCGGTTGCGGCAAGTCAACCACTTTGCGCATGATCGCCGGGCTGGAGCATCCCAGCAGCGGCACCGTCAAGATTAACGGCCGCGATGTGACGCGGCTGCCCCCGGCGCGGCGCGATATCGCCATGGTGTTCCAGAACTACGCGCTCTACCCGCACATGAGTGTGCGCGAGAATATGAGCTTCGCGCTGCAACTCGCCGGCACGCCCGCAGCCACGATCGCCTCGCGCGTCGCCGACGCGTCGCGCATCCTCGGTATTGATCATCTTCTGACGCGCAAGCCCCGCGACCTGTCCGGTGGCCAGCGCCAGCGCGTCGCCATGGGCCGAGCCATCGTCCGTGAACCCAGCGTGTTCCTGTTCGACGAACCATTGTCGAATCTGGACGCCAAACTGCGCGCCAACATGCGCACGGAAATCGCATTGCTGCACAAGCGGTTGCGAAAGACCACGGTCTACGTGACCCACGACCAGATCGAAGCCATGACGCTTGCCGACCGCATCGTCGTGATGGACAAGGGCCGTATCCAGCAGATGGGCTCACCGGAGGAACTCTTCAGCCGGCCGGTCAACCAGTTCGTCGCCGGGTTCATCGGCAGCCCGCTGATGAATTTTCTGCCCGTCGAGGTCGTACGCCAGGGTGACGTGCTTTGCTTCACCTCGCCCGCCTTCACTGTTCCCGTTCCTGCAAGCCTGCACGAGAAAACGTCGCAACTGGTCAAGGGCGAAGTCGTTCTCGGGGTGCGGCCGCATGCCTTGGCGATCGTCGATGACGAGCCGGAGCGGGCAGGGTCGTCGCGCCTGCGGATCCGCGCGCGTGTCAATGTCTGCGAGTTTCTTGGCAATGAGAGCCAGTTGATCTGTTCGCTGCACGGGCATCCGGACGTGAAGCTCATGGCTGCGGTTGCCGGAAACCAGACTGCCCGCACCGGCGACGACATCGTGCTGGTGGCAGAGGCGCGCCATTTGCATGCGTTTGTTCCGGGCTCGCACGGAGCAACCCTCGCCAGCTGAGGTCGGCCGGCACCATGATTCGATACTGAAGCCCACCGCGTTCCACAATCTCTTTTGGCAGGAGTGAGACTATGAAACGGCCCATGCTTCCAAAACTGTACGGCTCTGTGCTGGTAGGCGCGCTTCTTGCGTCTTCCGCCGCCTTTGCCCAGCAGTCCTATGCCGGAACGAAACTGACCGTCGCCTCGATGAACGACCCGTTCGCTACGGCCCTGGTCAAGCTGGCGCCGAAATTCACCGCGCTCACGGGCATCGAGGTCAAGGTTGATATTCTCAGCTATCCCGAGCTGCTCTCCAAGCTGACCGCAGACTTCGTCGGCAAGAGCAAGAATTACGATGTGGTCACCATGGACGTGGTCTGGGCCGGGCAGTTCGCCGAGGCCGGCTACACCGTCGCCCTGAACGATTTGATGAAGCGCGACGCCGCACAGCTCGATCTCGCGGATATCTATCCGAACGTGTTGAAGGGGCTCGGCCAGTACAAGGGCAAGCAGGTTGCCTTTCCGTTCGCCGCTTATTCGAACGTGTTGGTCTATCGCAAGGATGTGTTCGACCAGGCCGGCATAAAGACCCCTGATACCATGTCCGAACTGATCGCCGATGCCGCCAAGATCACCGATCCCGCAAAGAACATCTATGGCTGGGCCGGCAACGGCCGCAAAGGTGCGCCGGCGGCGCAAGACTGGATGCAGTACAATGCCCAGATCGGCGGTTCCATTCTCGGTCCGGACGGCAAGCCCACACTGAACAGCGCCGCCAACGTTCAGAGCCTGACGATCTATCGCGATCTGTTCAACAAGTCGGCCCCGCCCGGCGCCAGCAATTATGACTGGGCCGCGCGTCACGAGGCCTATCGTCAGGGCATCATCGCCTCTCACCAGACCTGGAGCATCTCGCTCGCCAGTTACGAAAATCCGGAGATCTCGAAGGTCGTCGGCAAGACCAAGGTCGTGCTGGCCCCGACCGAAGCCGGGATGCCGAAAGTCTACGGCATGGGCGGTTGGGCGCTGGGGATCAACGCCTCGATCGACGACAAGAAGCAGGCTGCGAGCTGGGAGTTCATCAAGTGGGCCGGCAGTGCAGCGGTGCAGAAGGACATGCTCGACATGGGCGTCGGCGTCTTCACGCGCAAATCGACGGTGCAGAACCCGGAGATGCAGGCAAAATATGAGTTCCTCAAGGTGATCGATGTGGCGCTGACCAATGCCGACGCCGATTTCCGGCCGCGCATCCCGCAATATCCCCAGCTTCAGGACGTCCTCGGCACTGCCGTGAATGCGGTGGTGGCGGCCAACGCCGATCCGAAGACGGCACTGGATGAGGCGCAAGCCAAGGCCTTGAAACTGTTCTGAACGCTTCCCGACGTCGCTTGACGCTCCGAACAAGGTGATCTGACGATGCGAGCCGAAGAGCCGAGCCAGCAGACCGACGAAGACGTTTCGCGACGTCGATTTCTGATCTGGCTCGGAATTCCGGCTGTGGTCTATGTCACGGCGGTGGCGCTGTGGCCGATCATGCAGGGCATCTATTTCAGCTTCTTCGATTACAATCTGACCAGGCCGGCGCAACGCGCCTTTGTCGGCCTGGGCAACTACCTTGATCTCTGGAACGACGCCTCGAGCCGCCGCGTCGTCATCAATACGTTCGTCTTCACAGTCTGCGCGGTCACGGCGGAAATGGTGCTTGGTTTCGCCGTGGCGCTGGCGCTGTGGGCCGATAGCACGCTTAACCGGATTTGCCTGGCGCTGATTCTAATACCCGTGACCGTTACTCCGCTGGCGGTCGGCCTGATCTTTCGTGCGCTGCTCGAGCCCGACTTCGGCCTGATCGGCTATTGGGCCCGCGTCCTCGAACTGTCCAGCCCGCGCGGCCTATTGGGCAGCGAACACACGGCGCTGGCGACGCTGGTTGCGATCGACGTCTGGCAGTGGACGCCGTTGATGGCGCTGATCTTGCTGGCTGGTCTGAAGACGATTCCGGTCGAGGTCATGGAAGCTGCGGATATCGACGGGGCGCGCGGCTTGCGCCGGCTACGGCGTGTCATCATTCCGATGATGGGCCAGGCGATCATGCTGGCGCTGATCATGCGGACCATGGATGCCTTCAAGATCTATGACAGCGTACTGGCGGCGACCGGGGGCGGACCAAACGACGCCACGAACGTCCTGATGTTCCAGGCCGCGAAGGTTGGCCTGGAATTTTTCGATATTGGCTCGGCGTCGGCAATCTCGACCTTCATGCTGATCTGTATCGGCGTCCTGGCAGCGATCTTCATCACCCAGATGCGGCGCGCGGAGCGACTCCAGCTCCGACGCGCGGAGGCTGATCAATGACGCGGTCCTTCGCTGCGCGCGCGCTTCCAGTGCTCATCGCGCTGATCTTCCTGTTGCCGGTGGTTTGGCTGCTGACCACAGCATACAAGGCGCCGGCGGACATTTTTGGCGTGCCGCCAAAATTGCTGTTCAACCCGACGCTGGCGAATTTTCGTGGCCTGTTCACCTTCTTCGACGTGCCGCAGTTGGTTCTGAATACTGTCGTGATCAGCCTCGGCACTGCCGTGGTGGCGATTGCGCTGGGCACACCGTGCGGCTACGCGCTGGCGCGAATCGACAGCCCCTACGCTTCGCTCGTTGCCTATTTCTTTCTGGCCGTGCGAATGGTGCCGCCGGTGGCGATCCTGATCCCGTTCTATCTCCTGATGCGCGACGTCGGCCTGCTGGGCACCTGGTGGGCCGTGATCCTGATCGACGCGGCGCAGAGCACCTGTTTCGTGATCTGGATGATGTACGGCTATTTCCGCGTGATTCCAAAGGAGATCGAAGAAGCGGCCCAGGTGGACGGTTGTTCGCACTGGGTCCGATTCTGGCGGATCGCCGTGCCCGTCGTGCGACCTGGTCTGGTGGCATCGTGTCTGTTCTGCGTGATCTTCGCCTGGAACGGATTTCTGTTTTCGGCATTCCTGACGAACTCGGGCACCCGGCCGCTGGCAGTTGCGATGATCTCCGCCTTCGGAGCCATCGACATCACCTGGGGAACCATGGGGGCCCTCGCGCACTTCTCGGTGCTGCCGATTCTTGTCCTCACGCTTGTCCTCAACAGGCATTTCGTTTCGGGCCTCACCCGCGGCATCCACTGACCGTCCGTCGACGGCAGTGTGCGGGAAATCCGGTTCGAGGTCGCTCTTCGCGCAAGGAGGCGGCTCGGGTGACGACCGCTCTTGCCGCAAGGCGAACCATGGCGCGCTGCTCGAACGATCAGCGTGATCACTCCCGGCGCAGCCGGTCCCGATCGCGCCTCATCGCGAAACCGGGCATCCCGCACCTGCCACCCGATCCCATCCGGTGGGCTAACACTGTTCAGTAAATGAGCGGCCACTTGCCCGGCAAATAGCTTCCCGCCGCATAATCGGTCAGATACCACATCAATGAAGGATAATTCCGATTGAAAAATCGACATTTTTTCTTTGGCACGCCACCTGCATGACCGTTTTGACCGATTGCTGGTGTGTTTCTCAAAACAGGGGATGTCGATGCGTTCAGAACTTAGCCGCCGTCACTTCATGCAAGGTGCCGCGGCCGCTGCGGCGGCAGGGTACATGCAGATCAATCCGGACTTCTTCGTCTCGAAGGCCTTCGCGCAATCCGGGAAGACGCTGACGTTTCTGTCGGCGGAAAACATCACCGGCAACTGGGACCCGACGGCCCATACCACGCTCTCGCAGAAGAACATCGAGGGCTTCGTCATGGGCTTCCTCACGCGCACCCCGATGAAGCTCGATAAGCCCGACGAAGTCGTCTACGAGCTCGCCACCGAGATCAAGCTGCTCGATCCCAACAAGCTTCAGATCAAGCTTCGTCCGGGCGTCGTCTTCCACGACGGGAAGCCCTTCAAGGCCGAGGATGTCAAGGCGACCTTCGAATACGGCTCGCGCGCGGACCGTCCTGCGCAATGGTACCCGGGACCGACCGAAACGCTGAAGATCGACACACCCGACGACTACACGGTGATCGTCGACACGTCCAAGGGCGGCTATCCAGCTCACCTCTTCATGTTCCTTGCAGCGTTCCTGCCGATGATGTCGGCGAAGGACATTGCCGCGGGTCCCGGCGGCGTGCTGTCCCAGCGTCTCAACGGCACGGGCCCCTTCAAGTTCGTCGAGCAGCGCGGCAATTCGACCGTGATGGTGGCAAACGAGGGCTACTTCAAGGGCAAGCCGGTGATCGCCGGCATCAACTTCAACTTCGTCGGCGATTCCACGACGCGCATGCTGTCCCTGATGAACGGCCAGGCTTCCATCGTGGAGCGGCTCGAACCCGAGCAGGTCGACACGGTCAAGGCCAACCCCAGCATCCACATCAACCGGGTGGTGTCGGTCGAGAACAAGTATCTCTGGTTCCGCTGCTCGAAGCCGCCCTTCAACGACGTTCGCGTCCGGCTGGCCGCCTGCCACGCCATCAATCGCGACGTCATCCTCGAGGTTCTCGGCAGCGCAGGCCATGCGTCGGCCAACTTCATCTCGCCGGTGAAGTTCGGCTATTTCGACCTGCCGAACTATCCGAAGTTCGATCCTGCCAAGTGCCAGGCGTTGCTGGCCGAGGCGGGCTTTCCGAAGGGCAAGGGCTTGCCGCCGCTCGAATACATCACGTCGGTCGGCTTCTATCCGAAGACGAAGGAATACGGCGAAGTCCTCACGGCGATGCTCAACGAACAGGGCTTCAATGTCAGCCTGACGGTGCTCGAGCCGGCGGCCTGGAACGAGCGGCTGTATCATCGGCCCGGCGGAGGCCCCGGCCACATGGTCGATTGCGGCTGGTCGACGGGTTCGCCCGAGCCGGATCTGATCCTGCGCACGCACTTCCATTCGACGTCGCACCGCATCTGCGGCATCGAGGATGCCGCGATCGACGCCGCGCTCGACAAGGAGCGCAGCGCGCCGACGCTCGAAGAGCGCAAGAAGATCCTGCAAACCGAGACGATGCCGCTCATTGCCTCGAAGATGCCGGCGCTGTCCCTCTTCACATCCGTGATGATCCACGCGATGCAGAAGGACTATGCAGGCCTGTTCATCTATCCCGACGGTTCGATGGACGCCGCGAAGAGCGCGGCCTGACATGATCCGAGCCGCACCTCGAACGAGGTGCGGCTCCCGTCACCCGATAGGGTTTGCGAATGTTCACGTTGAATTTTCTGATCCGGCGCCTGGCGCAGGGCGTGGTCATCATCGGCCTCGTGTCGCTCCTGATCTTCACGCTGCTGCGCGTCGTCCCCGGCGATCCCGTCCGGTTGATGGCCGGCGGCATGGCGCCCGAAGCGCTGATCGAGAAGATCGCCAAGGATATGGGCTTGCGCGACCCGATCATCGTGCAGTTCGGTCGCTACATGGGGTCCGTGCTGCGCGGAGATCTGGGCCAGTCCTTCGTGCGACCCGCGAACGGGGCGGCCACGGGCGGTTCGAACTTCAACGACACCACGCGCGGCGAACGCGCCAAGGTCCTGACGCTGATCTTCGAGACGCTGCCGATGACGTTGCAGCTCGCCGCCGTCACGCTCGCAATCGCGCTCGTCTTCTCGGCCATTGTCGGCATCGCCGGAGGGCTCAACCCCGGCGGATGGCCCGACAAGCTGGCATTCTACATCTCGTCGGTCTTCATATCGCTGCCCAATTTCTGGCTTGGCATCGTCCTGGCATTGCTGCTGTCGGTGAAGCTCGGCTGGCTGCCGGCCATCGGCTATAACGGCTTTGCCTATACGATCCTTCCGGCGATCGTTCTTGCCGTCGAGATGTCACCGGTGCTGATCCGGACGCTGGTCGGCGCCGTGTCGTCGCAGATGACGGAGCCCTACGTCTCGGTCGGGCGCGTGCGCGGTCTCGGCAGGACCCGCATCATCGCCAACCACGTGCTGCGAAACGCTTCGGTGCCGCTGCTCAACCTCCTGGGCATTCAGTTCTCGAGCCTGCTCGGGGGCGTCATCATCGTCGAATACATCTTCGACTATCCGGGGCTCGGCCTGCTCACGATCAACGCCGTGCTCCAGCGCGATTTTCCGCTGATCCAGGGGATCGCGATCGTGACCAGCGCAATCTTTGTCCTGATCAACATCATCGTCGATCTGGTCGCGACGACGATCGACCCCAGGCTTGAATACTGAGCCGCGCTTCCGAAGGTTTCCGATGTCGATGATGTCAATCGTGTCTCCGCATGCGTCGTCCCCGCTGGCATCTCGCTCGCTCTCGCGGCGGGTGTTCGACAAGGCGATCGCGTCGCCGGGGTTCCGGGTAGGGGCGGCCATCTTCCTCGCACTGGCGCTCGCAACGGCGCTCTATCCCGAATTGAGCGGGATCGATCCGACCAAGATGGACGTCAAGGCCCGGCTGCTTCCACCGCTGTTCGTCGGAACGAACTGGAGCTGGGGTCATCCGCTGGGGACGGATCAGATCGGCCGCGACATGCTGGTCAGGTCTCTGGTGGGCCTGCGCTACTCCTTTCTGATCGGGATGGCATCGGTCATCGTCATGCTGTGCGTTGGCTGCGCGCTCGGCACCGTTGCCGGTTACTTCGGCGGCCGTGTCGATGCGATCATCATGCGCCTGACCGATGCACAGCTCTCGATTCCGATGATCATCCTCGCGATCGCCGTGCTCGGGGTGTCTCGCCCGACGATTCCCTCCATCGTCCTGGTTCTTGGCATGTCGAACTGGCCGGTCTATGCGCGGGTCATGCGCAGCGTGGTCATGACCGAGCGCCAGCGCGAGTTCGTACGAGCGGCGAAGATCGGCGGCTCGACCGATCTGCGCATCATCGTCACGCTCCTGTTGCCGCTGCTGCTGCCCTCGGTCCTGTTCACCTCGGTGCTGGACGTGGCGCGCATGATGATCTTCGAATCGACGCTCGGCTTCCTCGGTCTCGGCGTCCAGCCGCCCACACCGACCTTCGGCAACATCATCGCCGACGGCCGCAAATATCTGCTGAACGCCTGGTGGATTGCGACCATGCCCGGACTTTTCCTTGGTCTGACCCTGACCTGCATCAACCTGATGGGCGCCGCTCTCGAACGGGCGCGCGACACTGTCCATGCGGGAGGCGAGTGATGACGGCTCTGCTCGAATTGCGCAACATGACGGTTGCGCTCGGTCATTCCGACACCGCGAAGGTCATTCTCGAAGACGTCTCGTTCTCGCTGTCCCCGAAGGAGATCGTGGGCGTGGTGGGCGCCAGCGCGGCCGGCAAGACGGTGCTGTCGCGGGCCGCGGTCAATTGGCTCGAGCCGCCACTGGTTCGCCGGGCCGGGACGGTGCTATTCGAGGGGCGCGACATCTACGCCATGAAGGAATCCGACATGCGCGCGTTGCGCCAGCGGATCTCCTATGTCGGCGCGAATCCCATGGGGGCGCTGGATCCGACGCTGCCTGTCGGAGCCCAGATCGTCGAGAAGATGCGTACGGTGATGTCGGGTCTTACGCGTCGGCAGGCGGAGGATCGCGTGATCGAGCTGCTCGACGCCGTCCGCATTCCGTCTGCGCGCAGCAGATTCCACGACTATCCTTCCCAGTTCTCGGGCGGGATGATGCAGCGCGCCCTCATTGTCGACGCGCTCGTGACGAATCCGGCCGTCCTGGTGGCCGACAACGTCACCCAGCCGCTCGATGTCACCGTGGCGGCACAGGTCATCCGGTTGATCAAGGAGCTGACCGACCAGTTCGACACGGCGGTGCTGTTCATATCGTCCTCACTGCCGATGGTGCGCGAGGCGAGCACGCGAACCCTCGTCATCGATCGCGGTCGAATCGTCGAGGAGCAGGCGACCGAAGTCCTGGTCGCCGATCCGATCCATCCCTACACCCGCGAACTGGTATCGCAGACCCCGAAGATCTGGCGAGAAACGGCGGCCTTGCCCGCACTCCCGGCCGAACGCGAGGTGGTGCTGAGCCTGCGCGACGCCTCGCAGACCTACCGCGTGAAGAAGCGCAGCGGGCTCGGCGGCGTCAATCTGGTCCGCGCCGTGCGCGACGTGACGTTTGACGTGCGCCGTGGCGACAGTTTCGCGATCGTCGGAGAGTCCGGCTGCGGCAAATCGACCTTGATGCGGCTGTTGTCACGGCTTGAGCTGCCGAGTTCGGGCCAGATCCTCTGCGAGGGCAAGGACATCGCGTCGCTGCGCGGACGCGATCTGCTGGCGTTTCGCGCCAGGCTTCAGCTCGTACTCCAGGATCCGTTCGGCTCACTGCCGCCGCGAACGTCGATCGGCCGAATGCTGGAAGAACCTTTGCGCACCCATGGCTGGCGCGACAGGGAGAAGCTGCGCGCGCGCGTGCTGAAGGTGATGGCGGAGGTCGGGCTCGCCGCCGAACTCTACAACGAACTGCCGCTGGGGCTCAGCGCCGGCCAGCGCCAGCGCGTCAACGTGGCCCGCGCGCTGGTTCTCGAGCCGACCATCCTGATCATGGACGAGACGCTGTCGGCCCTCGACCAGGCCGAGCAGTTCAAGCTGCTCGATCTGTTCGAGAAGTTGCAGCGGGAGTACAACCTGACATACATCTTCATCTCCCACGACCTGGCCATGGTCAGGAAGGTCTGTAATCGGGTGGCCGTGATGTATCTCGGGGAAGTCTTCGAGCTTGCCGACAACGAACGTCTGTTCTTCGACCCGGGCCATCCCTATACGAAGGCTCTGCTGAGTGCGATGCCGACGCTCGAAGAGAAGCGCTACAAGCCGGAGGACTGCCTGCTGGAGGGCGAGCCGCCCAGTCCGCTCTCGATCCCGCCTGGCTGCAGCTTCAAGTCGCGCTGTCCGCACGCGATGGAGGTCTGCAACGGCGTGCACCCGGTCCTGACGGTGCGCGAAAACCAGGATTTCGCGGCATGTCATCTCGCTTCCGGCGCGGCTTCGCGAACCCTGGCGGCGGCCGAAGGAGCCTCGCCATGAGCTTCACGGAGAGCCGGCTCGAGATGATCAGGACGATGCTGCGACAGAAGCAGCGCGTTCTCGTCAAGGATCTGGTCGACCAGCTCAAGGTCAGCAACGAGTCGATCCGGCGCGACCTGCGCGAGCTGGAGACGCAGGGGTTTGCGCGACGTGTCTACGGTGGTGCCGTCCTCGACCAACAGGAGAGTGACCAGCCGTTCGCGGAACGTCTGCGGGTCGGGGGCCGCGAGAAGATGCGGATCGGAGAGGCGGCGGGAGCGCTGGTCAAGGACGGCATGAAGATCTTCGTCGACGAGGGAACGACCGCGCTGGCCTGTCTGAAATACATCGAGGCGCGGAAGGATCTCACCATCGTCACCAACTCGCTCGCGGTTGCCTCGCACTTCTTCTACCAGGGATCCGTGAATGTCCGCGTCCTGGGCGGACGGCTTCGGCCGGTCTATCAGGCCACGTTCGGTCCGGAAGCCGTGGCCGCGATCAAGGAGCACTTCTTCGACCTCGCGATCATCGCGATCAGCGCCGTTCACGTCGAGCGCGGCTTCATGGACTATGGCGAGGACGAGGCCATTATGCGCCGCGCCGCCCGTGCCCAGGCCAAGCGATCCGTCATCGTGGCCGACAGTTCGAAGTTCGGCCGGCTGGGTTCGATCCATACATTCGGGCTCGGCGACATCGATGCCGTCATTACCGGTGCGCCCCTGGCTGCCGATTTCGCCGACCAGTTCCGTCAATTGAAAGTGGACGTGATCCATGCCTGACTCCGACCTTCCCGATGCCCCGATCAATCCGTCGCGTCTGCAGGCGATGATGGAGCAGGTGTCGACCTTCGGCGGCAAGCCGAACGGGGCCATGACGCGCCTGACGCTCTCGACGACCGACGGGCAGGCGCGCGACTGGCTGGGCGCCTGGTTCACGGAGCATCGGTTCGAGCAGAAGATCGATCCGATCGGCAATCAGTTCGGAAAGCTGTCGCTCGCCGGCGCCAACGCGCCGACCGTCATGGTGGGGTCTCATCTCGACAGCCAGCCGAACGGCGGCCGGTTCGACGGCGCGCTGGGCGTGGTCTCGGCCTGCGAAGCCGTGCTGGCGGTCGCCGAACGCCTCAAGGCGGAGGGGCGTCTGGCCGCCTGCAATTTCCAGGTCGTGAACTGGACCAACGAGGAGGGCGCCCGGTTCCAGCCCAGTCTTCTGGGCAGCAGCGTCTTCGCGGGCGCGATCGACCTCGATTGGGCGCTCGACCGGGCGGACGGCGACGGCGTGACGGTCCGCCAATCCCTTGCCGAGATCGGCTATGCCGGCACCGACGCTGTCGAACGTCCCGATGCGCTGATCGAGCTGCACATCGAGGGTGACGACAAGCTGTTCGGCGCGAGCGAGAGGTTTGGCGTCTTCACGCGGTTCTGGGGAGCGACCAAGTACCGGCTCGCCTTCCTCGGGGAGCAGGCGCACACCGGGCCGACCCCGATGGCGCAGCGCAGGGACGCCTTGCTCGCCGCCGCCTATCTGATCGCCGATCTCAGGCAATTGGCGGACGAACACGGCCTCGAGCTCCACACCTCGGTCGGCCGGCTCGAAGTGTATCCGAACTCGCCGAATACGGTCCCGGCGGAAGCCGTGCTCTTCATCGAGCTTCGCTCCGGTTCGCCGGACACGCTCGCGCAGGCCGAGGACAAGATGAAGGCCCGCATCGAGGTCGCGGCGAAACGGGCGGAGGTCGGCTACGAGGTGCGCTCGATCGACCGGCGCCGCGCCGGCGGCTTCGCGCCGGGGCTGGTCGCGCTCGCCGAGCGAGTCGCGGCGCGTCGTGGCGAAACCGCACGCCATCTCGATACGATCGGCGGTCACGATGCCGTCGCGATGTCGGCGGTCTGCCCCGCGATCGTGATGGCGGTCCGCTCGAAGGACGGCGTGATCCATCATCCGACGGAGTATACCAGTCCGGAAGACCACGCCGCGAGCACGCAGATTCTCGCGGACATGCTCTACGCGCTTGCACGTGACGGCTTGACGGCGATCGCCCCGGAGGAGGCCGCCGCATGAAGCTGATCGGTCAGGCCGAAACGGCCGATGAGCATCGCGCCGAACGCGCGCTCGCGGCCCTGTTGCCTGGGGATGTCGGTCGGCTCCGCTATGAGGCCGCAGCGTTTCCGGTCGCCTCACCGTCGTACCAGGCGGTGGAATCGACGACATTCCATGTTGCGCCGGACGAGACCGAGATGACGCTGTTTCTCCGCCTCGGCGCGCCCGAGGTGGAAGAACTCGTCGACCACGCTGTCGCGCTCTCGGCTGCCCGACAGGTGGCCGGCCTCGGGCTGGCGCCGGCGGTGATCGGTGGCGATGCCGCCGCCGGCACGCTGTTGATGGCGCGGCTCGGCGCGGGCTGGCGGGTCGCCAGGATCGACGATCTCATCGCGACCGACACAGCCGCGCGCCTCGTGGCGATGCAGAAGATCATTGCTGCGGGTGCTTCCTTCGGAAGGCCCTGGTCCGTCTTCGACGGCATCGCGGCGATCTGGTCGTTGTTGCCGACGACCGGCGTTCCTCTTCCCGACGACGTCCACTGGATGAGGGGATGGATGACCCGAATGGCCGACGCCATCAACGCCGCCGGCCTCGACCGCCGGCCCGCGCATGGCGATCCGCATTCCTCGAACCTGATGCTCGGTCAGAATGGCGAAATGGCGCTGGTCGACTTCGACATGGCGGCCGACATCGATCCCTATTACCAGCTCGGCGCGCAGATGAACGAGCTCTACCAGTTCGAGAGCCAGATGAAGCCGCTGCTCGAAATGCACGACGGCCGGTTCAGCGAGGCGGCCTTCAGCCGTTGCCGCCTCTATGCCGTGGCGGACGATTTCTATTGGGGCTTGCGCAGTCTGCTTCTCGCCTCCCGCTCACCCTTGCAGGGCGTCGAATTCCTCAAATATGCCGCCTGGCGCTTCCTGCGGTGTCGCATGTCACTCGGCAAGCCGGGATTCGAAGAGTTGGCGCGCACGCTCTAGGGGACATGCAGATGAAAGAGATGGGAACGGCCGCGTCCGACGCCGAGCGACAGCTCGAAAGCGCCATCGTCACGGTCAACGCCTGGAAGGGGCGGATCCGCTATCGTCCGGTGTCCGGCGGCATCAGCAACACGAATTTCCGCGTCGAGGTACCGGATTCCTCGCACGATTTCTTCGTCAAGATTCCCGGCCGCGGGACCGAGATGTTCATCGATCGCAAGGCCGCGCGCGCCGCGAGCCGTCAGGCGGAGGCGATCGGCGTCGGGCCGCGGACGTTCGACTATCTCGATCACGAGGGCATCGAGATCGCCGAGTTCGTCACGGATCGGCGGCCGTCCACGCATGCGGACTTCATCGATCCGGCGGTCCGGGCCGAGACTGTCCGGCTCTATCGACAGTTTCACAAGGCGCCACAATTGCCGCTGACCAAGACGGTCTTCGACATGATCGATGAGCACTACGATCAGGTCCGGCAGCTCGGGGGATTTCTGCCCGAAGATCACGACTGGCTGACCTGGCAATATCGGCAGGCGCGGGCGGCGCTCGAGGCGGCCGGCCTCGATCTGGTTCCCTGCTTCAACGATCCGATGCCGGGCAACTTCCTGCTCGGCGCGGACAAGTCGATCATGCTGATCGACTTCGAATATGCCTCCAACAACGACCGCCTCTACGACCTCGCGATCTGGGCCGGCGAACACTTTTTCTCCGAGGAGGTCGAACGGGAGATCATCGAGGAGTATTTCGGACGCTACGATCTGCGCGCGCATGCCCGCTTCATCGTCCACAAGGCCCTCGCCGATATCAAATGGAGCACCTGGGCGATGGTGCAGAACCGCGTCTCCACACTCGATTTCGACTTCTACAAATACGGAATATGGAAGCACATGCGCGCACGTTCCATCATCTACGACCCGCGCTGGCCGCTGTTTCTCAAGGCCCTGTGATGGCGTTCTCGAGCATCGGGACCGAGGAAGCCGACGCCTACCTCGCATTCGCGGCCGAACTTGCCGACGACGTCCGGCCGATCGCGCTGTCCTATTTCCGGACCCCCCTGGAGGTCGCGGCCAAGTCCGACGACAGCCCCGTGACGATCGCCGATCGCCTCATCGAGGCGCGGTTGCGCGAGCGCATCACGGCGCGCTTTCCCTCGCACGGCATCTTTGGCGAAGAAATGGGCGTGAAGCAGGGGGATGCCTTCAACTGGGTGATCGATCCCATCGACGGAACCAAGAGCTTCATCACCGGCTTCCCGCTGTTCGGCACCCTGATCGGGTTGACCCATCATCGCCGCCCGTTTTGCGGCCTGATCGACATCCCCGTGACGGGGGAGCGGTGGATGGCACGCCCGGGCCTGACGACCTATGGCGGGATCCCGGCGCGCGCCAGCGATTGCCGGCGCGTGGCGGATGCACGCTTCTACACGACGTCACCCGACAATTTCGTCGGCGCGGATCGCGAGCGCTTCGAGCGGCTGTCCACGGCGGCCCGCCTGCGGCGCTTCGGAGGGGATTGCTACATTTACGGCATGCTTGCTTCGGGCCATTGCGACCTCGTGCTCGAATCCGGTTTGCAGCCCTACGATTACATGGCCCTGGTCCCGATCCTGGAGGAGGCGGGTGGCAGGATCACCGACTGGCAGGGCGCGCCTTTGTCGGCGGACTCGAGCGGGCACGTCCTCGCATCGGCGACGGCGGCCCTGCACGACGAAGCGCTCGCCGTCATCAGCGGATAGAATCGTCATGGCTTACACCAGCCTCGTCGGGCGGACGCTCTATCGGTTCTCCGACCTCAGGGACCTGATGGCCAAGGCAACGCCGCAGCGGTCGGGCGACGAACTCGCCGGCATCGCCGCCGATGGTCCGGTCGAACGCCTCGCGGCGCAGATGGCGTTGGCCGACCTGCCGCTGAAGGCCTTCCTGGCCGAGGAGCTCATTCCGTCCGATGACGACGAAGTGTCACGGCTCATCGCCAGGCGCCATGATGCTGCGGCCTTCGCTGCCGTCGCCTCGCAGACCGTGGGTGAATTCCGCGAATGGCTGCTGAAGCCGGAAACCACACAGGCCGAGCTTGAAGCCGTCACGTTCGGGCTCACCCCCGAGATGGTCGCCGCCGTCTCGAAGATCATGCGACTTCAGGATCTGGTCGCTGTCGCGGCGAAGCGCGAGGTCGTCACCCGGTTTCGTTCGACCGTGGGCCTGGCCGGTCGGCTTTCGACGCGCAATCAGCCCAACCATCCGACCGACGACTCCCGCGGCATTCTCGCCTCCGCGATCGACGGCCTGCTGATGGGATCGGGCGACGCCGTGATCGGCGTCAATCCGGCGACGGACAGTCTGGCCGACTATGTCCGCATCGTCGAGTTGCTCGATGATCTCAGGACGAGGCTGTCCATTCCGACGCAGACCTGCTGTCTCGGCCATGTCACCACGGCGATCTCCGCCATCGCCGCCGGTGCGCCGGTCGATCTGGTGTTCCAGTCGATCGCCGGATCGCAGAAGGCCAATGAAGGGTTCGGCATCACACTGGCAATGCTCGAAGAAGCCCACGAGGCTGCACGGACACTGGGGCGGGCGCCGGCCGGAGCGAACCTGATGTATTTCGAGACGGGGCAGGGGGCGGCGCTCTCGGCGGACGCGCATTTCGGTGTCGATCAGCAGACCATGGAGGCCCGGGCCTATGCGGTCGCGCGCGAATTTCGGCCGTTGCTGGTGAACACCGTCGTCGGCTTCATCGGCCCCGAATATCTGTTCGACGGCAAGCAGATCATCAGGGCCGGCCTCGAAGACCATTTCTGCGGCAAGCTGCTCGGCCTGCCGATGGGGGTGGACGTCTGCTACACGAACCATGCCGACGCGGATCAGGACGACATGGACACGCTGTTGACGCTGCTGTGTGCCGCCAACGTCAATTTCGTCATCACGGTGCCCGGCGCGGACGACGTGATGCTGAACTACCAGTCGCTCTCGCATCACGACGCTGTCTATTGTCGCGAGACACTGGGCCGGCCTCCCGCGCCGGAGTTCCAGCAATGGCTCGTTGACGTCGGTCTCACGGATCGGGCGGGGCGGCTGCTGCCACCGCCGCCGGCGCTGATCAACGGCATGGCCAATGTGCCGCTGCTCGGAGCCGTCAATGAGTGACATCGAAAACGACCGTCCCGGCGGACGACTGCCCGATCTGCGCGAGATGACGCAGGCGCGAATCCTCCTGGGCAGATTTGGCGCCGGACTTCCCACCCGCGCCGTGCAGTCCTTCCAGCTCGATCACGCGCGTGCGCGACAGGCAGTGTGGTCCGAAGTCGACCGGGCCGCGCTGCGCCGCGATCTTGGCGAGCTCGACGTGGAAATTGCCGAGGCGCACAGCATGGCCAAAACGCGCGAGCAGTTCATCCGGCGTCCGGATCTCGGACGAAAGCTGTCCGCTGATTGCGTGCCTCTGCTGGCCACGCTGCCGCAGGAGCGCGACGTCGTCATCGTGCTGGGCGACGGATTGTCGGCCAGCGCCGTCACCGTCAATGGCGCTGCGCTGACGCAGGCGCTCCTGAAGCGTCTGGAGGCGGCCTCCATTTCGGTCTCCGCCGTGATCCTCGCGGCTCAGGCGCGCGTGGCCCTCGGCGATCCGATTGGAGAACTGCTGAAGGCCCGCGTTGCGATCATGCTGATTGGCGAGCGGCCCGGACTGTCTGCGGCGGACAGTCTCGGCGCCTATCTGACCTACCGACCACAATCCGGCACGCCCGATTCAAGACGCAATTGCATCTCCAACATCCGGCAGGGCGGCCTTGCCATCGGAGACGCCGCGGATTCGATCGTGGCCCTCGTGGTGTCGATGTTGATGACCGGGACCAGCGGCGTCGGCCTCCACGCCGCGGCGGCGAAGTTGCCCGGGCCCCCGGAGCCTCCTGCCGACGAGATCTGAACTTTCGACTATTCAGTTTGCGCGCCGGATGATCTCGACACGGTTCTCTGCCGGAGCGCGGCGGTCGAACTGGCCGTTGCGATGAGCACGTCGTGGGCGTCCCGGAGTTCGGCCTCCATGAAGCCGATGCTGCGTCCGCGCCGGATCACGCGGCCGTAGGCACGATAGAGGCCCGGATGGGCTGCCAACAGAAACGAGACCTTGATTTCGAGACTCGCAACCGCGATCTCGTGCTCTCCGCCCAGGAGGCAAGCCGTCGCCATCGCGGCGTCGAGCCAGCCGGTGACGATCCCGCCCTGGACGATCCCGCCCCTCGGATGGCCCGCGACCGAGTGGCAGTGACGCTGTTCGGCGTTCAGTTCGAGCACGACGCGGTCCTTGGCCTCTTCGTAAGCGATGGCGCCGATGCCCAGGAGGGTCCAGGCTGGCGGGCGATGCGCGTCGATGGGCTTGATGCGTTCCGAAAAGGACATTTGCTGGTGACCGCTTGGAGAAGGAGTGGCTTGGGAGGTGCGAAACGCTCGCACGGCCCACAATGTTCAACACAAGCTCGGCCGCTCCGCAACTTGGTCGCACGTGGCGACATCAGATTGCGGTTCGGCGATCAAGCTATTCGTCGCGGCAGTGCGCAGAGTTGCGCCAGCACCCCTGAGGAGGGCAGGGGCTGGAGTGGATCAAGGGCTGGCGTGGATCAGAAGGCCACGCGCAATCCGGCGCGGCCGCTGACGACCGTCGAGCGGTCGGAGAGCGCGAGATATTCTGCGGCGGAGAACAACGTCACGTTTCCGGTCTGCCAGTCCAGCCCAAGGCCGCCATAGCCGCCCCAGACGTTCGACTGGCCCGGCGTCGCGAAGGGGATCGCCTGGCCGAGCAGCGCCGCGTTGACGGTGTTGCCGCCGACCCGTTGGGTCCCGAGCACGCCGGCCGTGAGGCTGGTCGACAGCACCGCGCCTGGCGAGAACGTCACGCTGCGCGTCAGCCTGGCTTCGCCGCGCTCCTCGAGCGTGCTCACGGTCTGGCCGCTCACGGTCAGGGGCGCGGTCGTGCCCGTCTCGGTGTAGCCGGCATAGGAGCCGTAGAGATAGCGCAGCCGGAACGAGGGCGTCAGCGTGTAGGTCGCGCCTGCGAATTGCCCCAGCGCCCAGCGGTGCCCGAAGGTTGCCTCCGGGCTCACATACCAGCCGTCATAGGTCGCAGACGCCGTCTCCAGCCCGCCCGCGACGAGGTTGTTGTTGATGGTGCGGCTCGCCGCGTTGCGCGAGCCACCGGCCTGTACCGCCGCATGAACATAGGATGCACCGATGTCGTAGCGCGCATAGGCGCCGCCGAACACGAGGTCCGCATTGCTGGCGCCCTGATTGAAATCGACAGCGCTGCGGGTCTGGCCGGCGCCAAGGAAAACGCCAAGCCGCAAATCGGGTCGGGCCCGCCAGTCGCCGCCGATCATGCCGCCGTAGAACAGGTTCGCGGTCCTCAGCAGCACCCCGTCCTGTTGCTGGATGCGCTGGCCGGCGAAGCCGCGCGCCCAGACGGCGCTGCCGTCGCCATAGACCACGGTCGGATTCTTGAACGCCAGGCCCTGGCCGGAATAGGCCGACAGGCCCGGGATCGCGGCGAAGGCGTCCTCGACTCGGGACGAGGCATCCGGCGCCGCGAAGGCGAGGGGGCCGCCCACCGGCGCGCTGCTGCCGGAGACCGCCGGTACGGCGTCCAACACGGCCCGGCTGAAGTCATTCAGGTTGCGTCCAGCCGCTGCAAACGGCGTGGCGTCAATTGCAACGGCGCGGTTGCCGGAGACGACGAATGGCGTGGTGCCGGTCACGGTCGCTCCGGCTAGCGTATCGAACGTCAGATTGTGGTTGCCGCCGCGGAAATTGACGCTATCGCCGCCGCCGCCAAGGTTGATCGCCCCGATGATGCGGGAGCCGGGCAGGACGGTGAGCGTGTCGGCGCTGCCCGACAAATCGAGCGCCGCGGTGCTGCCGGAAATGATGCCCGAATTCGTCACGTTGGCCGGGCCAAACACCTGGATGCCGATGCCCTGGCCGCCCGCACCAGCGCTGCCGATGATGGTGCCGGAGTTCACGATCGCCGCATTGCTGTTGGCGAAGATGCCGACGCCTCGGCCGGCCCCGCTGACCGCAGATATGATGGTGCCCGCGTTCGTCACCGCGGCGTCCTGGACTGCCGCGACGCCATAGCTGAATCCGGTGCCGCTCACCGAGGCGGTGATGTTGCCGGAGTTGACGACGTTGGCATTGCGGCCGGCATTGATTCCGATGGTCTGCTGGTCGCTCTGGACCCGAATGGTGCCGGAATTGACCACCCTGGCGTCCTGTCCGGCGAGAATGCCGAAGGCGAAATCGCCCTGGCTGGCGGAGATGAGACCGGAGTTCGTGACGTCGACCGTGCCTGCGAGGGCTGCCACGCCATAGACTTGAGTGCCGTTCGTCGCAGAAATGCTGCCGGAATTGACGACGCGCGCGGTGCCGTTGTCGGTCATGACGCCGTAGGTTTGACCTGCAAGGGTCGCCGAGATGTTGCCGGAGTTCGTCACATCGACGCCGCCGACGCCCCGAATGCTCACTGAAAGAGCGCCTCCACCGGCGCTCGCGATCGTCCCCGAATTCGTCACGCTGGCGTTCACACCGGCGAGGATGGTTTCGGACTGGCCGCCAATGCCGGAACCTGCCGAGATCGTGCCGGAATTCGTCAAATTGACATTCTGAAACCCGACGACGCCGATCCCCAACTGGAGTGAGCTGCCGGAGATGGTGCCCGAATTGGTCACGATGGCATTGTTGGTCGCATTGATTCCGATGCCGATTGCGCCTGCGATTCCGCCATCGGCTGTGATCGAACCGGAATTCACCACGATGGCGTCGTGGGCAGCCTGGACGCCATTGGACTGGTTGCCCGTGGCTGAAACGGTGCCGAAGTTGGTCAACCTGACGTCTTGCGTCGCCCTGATGCCGAAGCCCCCGGCCGGGTCCGCGCCGGTGATGCTCGCGCCGCTGTTGTTGGTGACCGTTGCCGTCGCGCTGTCGACGAGGCCGTTGATACCGCCCGTCAGCGCGATGTCATTGGTGCAGGTCTGGTTGGTTCCGGTGATCTGGCATTGCTGCGCCAGGGTGGGGCCCGGAACACTCACCAGCAACCCCGCGAGCAGGCTGCCCCAAACCGCACGCGTCCTTCCCATTCCGGTCTTCTCACCCAAAATGCAATTTCAGCGTGAAGGAATACAGACTGAAATACTTCGTCAATGGCACTTTATCCCGGCAGCTTATGAACGGGGCTCGACTGTGATTTTTCGATAACATGTCTGTGGCGCGACAGACCGTTTCAGAGGGCTAACCCGTTGACGAGATGGCCATCGCCGGGGCCATGCGCCCGATCGTCACTCCGGCTTCTCACGTGTTCATCCGCCTGCGCCTAAGGTCAATCCGACGCCTCGGTGGAATCCCGTGCCGGCGTCGATTCGCTCGGGCGGAATCGGCTAACCTATCTGTCCCACGTTCTCTCCGGCATGCCCAAGAGATGGGCGCGGCGCGACGAACTGTCAGCCAAGTTTTGCTGGTTGCTGCAGGAGCGGGCGTTTTCGAAAGACGGCGGTTGTGATCAAACTCCATATCGTTGGCCGAATGACTCGCGCAAAGGGAGCTTCGTTGGGTGATGATTCGATGTGTTCGCATATGGACCGGTGAGGATGGAAATTCGCTGTTCGAGGAGGGCCTTGTCGACCTTGCGAGCGGCGAGCGCGGCGATGTCCTGAGCAAGGCCGTGGCGGCGTCGAGCATTTCGTTTCGCGAGACCCGGTCGGGAGGCGCATTCGCCCCCCACAACGCGCCGACGCGGCAGTTCGTCATCACGCTCAGCGGGACCCTGGAATTCAGGACGGCGACCGGAGCGACCTTCCTGATCCGGCCCGGCGACCTGCTGCTGGCCGAAGACACCAGCGGGACCGGCCATAGCTGGCGGCTGATGGACGACAAGCCCTGGCGCCGCGCCTATGTCATCATCGGCCCCGACATTGCCGTTCCCTTCGTCAAGACACCGCAGGCCTGACGCCGCCAGCGCCGCGACCACCCGCCTCTTCCAAACTCATCGGAGACCATCATGACGAGCAGCGATCCGATTGACCGGCCGGACATCGTGTTGATCGGGGCCGGCATCATGAGTGCCACCCTGGGCACGTTCCTGAAGGAGCTCGAGCCGTCGCTGTCGATCTGCATGTTCGAGACGCTGCACGATTGCGGACAGGAGAGCTCGGACGGCTGGAACAATGCCGGCACCGGACACGCCGCGAACTGCGAACTGAACTACACGCCGCAGCGGGCGGACGGCAGCGTCGACATTTCGAAAGCCCTTGAGGTCAACACCGAGTTCGATATTTCGCGCCAGCTCTGGTCGTTCCTGGTGACCAAGGGCGCCATTCCGGACCCGCGCGCCTTCATCCATCCGTGCCCGCATATGAGCTTCGTCTGGGGCGAAGCCAACGTGGCCTTCTTGCGGGCACGCTACAAGGAGATGGCTGCGCACCATTGCTACCACGGCATGGAGTACAGCGAGGATCACGCCCAGATCGCGGCCTGGGCTCCGCTGATCATGGACGGGCGCGCGGCCGACCAGAAAGTCGCGGCGACCCGGATCGTCACCGGCACCGACGTCGACTATGGCGCGTTGACCCATCTGCTCGTTCAGCATCTGGCGAAGCAGCCGGGCTTTGCGGTCCGCTACAACAGCAAGGTCGTCGGACTGGAGCGGGGGGCCGATGGCCGCTGGCAGGTCTCTGTCGAGGACACGCGCCATGGCGGACTTGCGTCAGTCTCGGCGAAATTCGTCTTCATCGGCGCCGGCGGCGGAGCGCTGCCGCTGTTGCAGAAGTCCGGAATCCCCGAGGGCAAAGGCTATGGCGGATTTCCGGTCAGCGGCATCTGGCTCCGCTGCGATGTCGACGAGATCAGCGCACGGCACCACGCCAAGGTCTACGGCAAGGCCGCATCGGGTTCGCCGCCGATGTCGGTGCCTCATCTCGATACGAGGATCATCGGCGGCAAGCAATCCTTGCTGTTCGGGCCCTATGCCGGCTTCTCCACCCGCTTCCTCAAGCATGGCTCGCTGGAGGACCTGTTTACCTCGCTCCGCTTTGACAACATCATTCCGCTGCTGGACGTGGCGCGGGACAATCTGCAGCTGTCCGAATATCTCATCGGCCAGGTGATGCAGAGCGCGGACCACCAGTTCGAAACACTCAGGCAGTTCTTTCCCAGGGCCGTCAAGCAGGACTGGAGGAAGGCGGTCGCGGGCCAGCGCGTCCAGACCATCAAGCCGCATCTCAGCCACGGCTGGTTCAAGCACGAGGAAGGCCTGCTCGAATTCGGCACCGAAGTGGTCTCGGCCGCGGACAAATCCATTGTCGCTCTGCTCGGCGCCTCACCGGGGGCCTCGACCGCCGCCTTCATCGCTCTCGAAGTGCTGCAGCGCTGCTTCGATGCCGAATTGACCGAAAGCGGCTGGCTGCCGCGATTGCGCGCCATCATCCCGACGTTCGGCATCGACCTCAGCCGGGATGCCGAGGCCTGCCGCCAGTCGCGGGCCGCGACCGCCGCCGCGCTCAAGATCGAGAACATCTGACGTCAGAGAGGGAAGGGCACCGCGCGCGCCCTTCACACGGCCTCCCAATCGCAAGCAAGGAAATTTGCAGATGTCTGGAACCGCAGATCAAACGCCGCCCGCCATGCGCGACATTCCGATCGGACTGCCCACGGAAGGGACCCGCACGGAATTCGACTCCATGGGACGGGTCGAGGTGCCGGCTTCGCGCTATTACGGCGCCCAGACCGCCCGCTCGCTGGTGCATTTCTCGATCGGCGAGGATCGCATGCCGAAGGCCGTCTATCACGCCTATGGCATCGTCAAGAAGGCCTGCGCGCTCGTGAACGAGGCGGCGGGCCGGTTGCCTGCGTGGAAGGCGGCTGCGATCGTGCGGGCCGCGGACGAGGCGATCGCGGGCAAGCTCGACGAACATTTTCCGCTCTATGTCTGGCAGACCGGGTCGGGCACGCAGTCCAATATGAACATCAACGAGGTGCTGTCCAACCGCGCGATCCAGTTGCTCGGCGGCACGCTCGGAAGCCAGCAGCCGGTCGGGCCGAACGATGACGTCAACATGGGACAGAGTTCGAACGACACGTTCCCGACCGCCATGCATGTCGCCTCGGTCGCCGTTCTCGACGATCGTCTGCTGCCCGAACTCGACGCGCTCGCGGGCGTGATCGAGCGCAAGGCAAAGGGGTGGATGTCGGTCGTCAAGGCCGGCCGCACCCATCTGGAGGATGCGACCCCGCTCACGGTCGGTCAGGAATGGTCGGGCTACGCCGCGCAGATCCGCGGCTGCATCGCGGCCGTCGCGGACTCGCGCGCGGGGCTTTACGAACTGGCCGTGGGCGGCACTGCGGTCGGCACGGGCCTGAACGCGCCGAAGGGCTTCAGCGTGGCCGTGGCCGCGAAGATCGCCGAACTGACCGGAAAGCCTTTCGTCACGGCGCCGAACAAGTTCATGGCGCAGGGTTCGCTCGATGCCATGGTGCGGGCCCATGCCGCGCTGCGCGGCGCGGCCGTCGCGCTGATGAAGATCGCAAACGACATGCGCTGGCTGGCCTCGGGCCCGCGCTGCGGTCTCGGCGAATTGAAGCTGCCGCAGAATGAGCCGGGGTCCTCGATCATGCCCGGCAAGGTCAATCCCACGCAATGCGAGGCCATGGTGATGATCGCCATTCAGGTGCTCGGCAACGACACCGCCGTCGCCTTCGCGGGGTCGCAGGGCAATTTCGAACTGAATGCGATGCGGCCGATCATCATCAACGCCTTCCTGCACTCGGCGACGATCCTCGCCGATGGCTGTGCCAAGTTCCGGACCTACTCGGTGGAGGGGACCGAACTCGACGAGAAGAAGATCGCCGGCTATGTCGCCAACAGCCTGATGCTGGTGACGGCCCTGTCGCCCGTGATCGGCTATCAGAATGCGGCCCATATCGCCGAGAAGGCGGATGCCGAAGGCCTCACCTTGCGCGAGGCCGCGCTGGCATCGGGCCATGTCGACGAAAAGACCTTCGATGCGGTGGTCGATCCCCGCAAGATGGTCGGTGAAGGGGTCGGAGGCGCCTAGGCGCGGAGGGGGTTTATCCGTGTCGATGACGTCGGATAGGAGCTTGGACGCCGACAGGGCGCATGCGGACCGGCTGAGGCTGATCATCCGTGTCGCCGAATTGCTGTTCGTTCACGGCGAGACGACGCAGGGCATCCGGCGCACGGTCGATCGCCTCGGTCATGCGCTCGACCTGCCGGTCGCGTTCCTGGCGCGGTGGGGCGAGTTGCGGGTGTCGCCGGATCCTCGCGCGTTTGGTGCGGCGGTAGCGGCCGATCCGGTCGGCGTCGACATCAACCGGGTCAATGCGACCGAAAAACTGGTGGACCGGGTGTGCGACCGTACGATCGCCCCTGATGATGCGATCACGGCCCTGGATGACGTGGCGCGCATGCCGCCCGTCGCGCTGTCTCGCTTTGTCGCGATGGCTGCGGCGGGGGCTGCCGCCCTCAGCGTGATCTTTGGCGCGGCCGATCTTCTCACGATCGGGGTGACGGGGCTGAGCGCCGGTCTTGGGGCGGGACTTCGTCGTTATCTGTCAGGCCTCAGCCGCAATCCGTTTCTGCAGCCGTTCCTCGCCGCATTGCTGGCCGGCCTCATCGTCAGCCTGTCGAGCCGTCTTCAGCTGCCGCTGTCGCAACAGCTCGTGGCCGCCTGTCCCTGCATGGTGCTGGTGCCGGGGCCGCATTTCCTGAACGGCGCGATCGATCTGGTCAGGGCGCGCGTGGCGCTCGGCGCGGCCCGCCTGCTATTCGCCAGCCTCATCGTCGTCGCCATCTCGGCCGGGCTCCTGACCGGGCTCTCCGTGGGCCCGACGCGGTTTGCCGCAGCGGCGGCAACCGGTCCCGTGCCCTTCCTGTCCGATCTGTGCGCCGCCGGCATCGCCGTCGCCGCCTATGGCGCCTTCTTCAACATGCCCTGGCGGATGCTGCCGGCGCCCGTCGCCATCGGCATGGCGGCGCATGCGCTGCGCTGGTCCTTGCTGGACGCCGGCGCCAGTCTCGAGCTTGGCGCTTTGGCGGGCTGCGCCGTCGCGGGGCTTTGCAGCGACCTGCTGTCCCGCCGCCTGCAGATACCGTTCGGAGCGACCGCTTTCTCGGCCGTGGTCTCGCTGATCCCCGGTGTATTCATGTTCCAGACCGCGGCGGATGCCCTGGCGATGATGAGCGCCGCGTCCAGCATCCCCCTGGCCGATCTTGCGGCGCTCGCCGGGAGCCTGCTGCGGGCCTCCCTGATTCTCCTCGCGATGGCGACAGGCCTGATCGTTCCCAAGATGCTGCTGGATGGCTGGTTACAGCAGGCCGCCGGTCCCTCGAGGTGGTGACTTTAAGGGTGAGCGGCCCGTTTTGGCCCTTTGAAACAACACGTGTTTTTCGCGGGCCGACGGGAGCCTTTTACTTTGCATGGGGTTGTTTTAACGGTGAAGGCGGGCGCCAGGCACGAACGCGCGTGGAACCTTTCCGCCGCCGCGGCGTTGTGTCGGCATGACCGAAGACATCTCCTACCGACGCAAGCCGCTGACCACCGAACAACGCCAGGCGCGCGATGCCGCGCGCCGGATCGAAGCCGAGAAGGCGATGCGCGATCACGAGGCTGCGCAGAAGGCGTTCTATGCCAATCGCGAACGGCTCAGGGCCGAGCGTCTGGCGCGCGAAGCCGCCGCCCGGAAGGATTGAACGCGCCCGTCTCGGGACCCCGTCAGTGCCAGTTGGCGGATCGCGCCCCGTTGAGCGCCTGTCGCAGGGCCTGGACGGCGCCGGCCAAGGGACTGCGCGGGGCCCTCGCTTCGATGGCCTCGGCGGCGACCCGGCAATCATGCGCCACTTGGAGCAGCCCGCTCCGGGTGAGGTCCATGGTGGAGAGGGCGGCCTGCTCGAGGCAGACGCGCTCCAGACGCCGGAATTCCCGTAGCTCTCTGCTCATGTGTCAGCTCGTATGGCCACTGGCCCTATGCAGCGCGAGTCTGGTTAACCGATGGTTAATTCTTGGCGACCAGAGCTTTTGCGAAGCTGATCCCGCGCGGCACCTCCGGCCAAAACGCCTCCGCCAATGCACCACGCGCTCGCGCCAAATCAGGTCCGGCGCAGCAGCCAGTCAGCTCCGGCGCGGCAGATTGAGCGGGACGTGGGGGGCCGTGCTGACAATTCGGGGAGCGCCGTCCGGGTAAGTCTGGCTGGCGCGGATCAGGGTTTCCAGGACCAGAAAGAACTTCTCTGCGAGCATCTCAGTCACCCTCGTTGGTGATGGCCTCTAACCATCAGTCGCGGTGTGACCGGCAGAATTCAATCAACTGAATGAGAGCAGGGTCGGCCTGGAGGCTTGGGGTCCGGCAGGACCGACGTGCCAACGCGCGAGGATTACGCGAAGGCGAGGGCGAAAAGGCTCGAGCACAACAACACCAGACCGCCTGCGGTCAGTGCGAGAAAGCCGTTGGAAACGAGGTCATGGTTGCGCATGTGACACCTGCCGCTCTCGCCTGCGATGTTCGCGCCGGATCGATTAAAATTGTCCGAACGTGCCGTCTTGAAACGTGCCGTCTCGAAAGTATTGCGTGCTGCCCGCGAGGCGTCAGGCCCTCGTGCGGTAGCCTTCAAATGCGTGGGCCAGGAAGATCCCTGCGCTCACCAGACCCATCAGTGCCGAAACCGTCTCGATCATCGTCAAATTCCAGGTTCGCCCCTGCGGCCGAGAAAACGCGGGCAGCCTTGCACAGTCAAAAGAATTCCAGGGCACATCGAGACAATGGGGGTGGAGTGAGGTTTTGGCGCAACAGCCTGTCCAGGACTGGCACAGCCCGCAGGGCGGGGCGCGCCGTCGTCGCTCCGTAGATATCCGGTGAGGGCGAACGTTCCGTTTACCATCTTGGTGGGAGCGGCGCCGGCTCCCCATTTCCGCCGCGTTCGCGGTGCGATATCGTCAAGGCTTCGGTAAGCGGTGGTGGGCCGCCTCCGGAGCAGGGGACCGGACGGCAATGCCCGTAGTTGAAGCGGGTTGGGTCAGCCTCCGGCAAGATGGTATTGGGGCGAATGGGGATCGGGCGGTCAGATTCGGTTTTGCGTGCCGTGCGCGGCGTTGCGGCAGTCGCCACCTGCCTCGCGCTCGCCAATTGCGCCTCGTCCAACAAATTCGCCAGCCGCGTCGATCCCAAATACGGCGTGTCCTCGAGCCCCCGTGTGGTCGCCCTTGGTGATCCCGTCCCCAAGGGCGGCGGCACCTATCGCGTCGGCAAGCCCTATGTGGTGGCCGGCAAGACCTACGTGCCGGAAGAGGACGTCAACTACCGGGCCGAGGGCATGGCGTCCTGGTACGGCGACGACTTCCACGGCCGCCTGACCGCCAATGGCGAGGTGTTCGACATGACCTCGCTGACCGCGGCACATCCGACCCTGCCGATGCCGTCATATGCGCGGGTGACCAACATCTCGAACGGCAAATCGCTGATCGTGCGCGTCAATGATCGCGGTCCCTATCACGGCAACCGGCTCATCGACGTCTCCAACAAGGCCGCCGAACTGCTCGAGTTCAAGGGCAATGGGGTGGCCAAGGTCCGGGTCGAGTATGTCGGCCGCGCGCCACTGGAAGGCTCCGACGATCGCCAGTTGATGGCAACCCTGCGCACCGGCGTGCCTGCCCCGTCGCCTTCGATGGTGCGGGTCGCCTCGGCCAAGCCCTTCGTGCCCGAATTGTCGTCCTCGAGCCGTGGCGCCATCCGCGGCGACATCCCGCTGCCGGAAGGCCGGCCCTACAATCTCGGCAATAGCTCGGCCGACATGGCCTCGCTCAACGCCACCTCGGAAATGTCGGCGTCCAGCCGCGGCCGGGGCCGGGCGCTGCAGAATGCCCGCGCCGTCTCGTACGACGAAGACGGCCGCTATGCCTCCGACAATGGGGCGGACGGCGCAGCGGAGGCCCGCAGCATCCTGAGCGGTCGCGGTCTGTACTGACGAAAGACTTCAGCGCCGGGCAGCCTCGCGCAGGAATGCGACCAGGGCCGCGTTGACCTCCACGGGCCGCTCCTGTTGCACCCAATGGCCGGCGCCCTCGATGATCAGCTTGCGCTTCAGGTTGGGCAGCACGCGCTCGAGTTCGTTGATCCGCTTGGCTCCAATCAGGCCTGTGATGACGGCGTCTTTCGAGCCGGCGATGAACAACGATGGCTGATGGATCTGCGCATCCTGCCAGGGCGCCGTCAGGTCCCAATTGCGGTCGAGGTTGCGATACCAGTTCAGCCCGCCGCGGAAACCCGACTTGCGAAAGCTCTCGATGAAGTAGCCGAGCTCGGTCTCGGTCAGCCAGTCCGGCAGTGGATCGTCACCGCGCGCGTGGCCGAGAAAGCCATTGCCTTCCTGCACGAACATCGCCGCGCTGGGATCGGCCAGGCCGCGCCCGGCGAGCAAGACCCGCATGGTACGCGCCACGTCGTGCTCGAACTCGGCTTCGGCAATTCCAGGGGTCTGGAAGTACTGCCAGTAGAAATTGGTGATGCCGCCCTGGCGCAGCAGGTCGAGCGGTCGGCCGCGACCACGGAAGGGGGGCGGTACGCTCAGGCCGGCCACGGCGGTGAAGATGTCGGGCCGGAACAGCGCGGCGTGCCAGGCGACCGGCGCGCCCCAATCGTGACCGACCACCATCGCGTTGGTCTCACCCAGCGCCTGCACCAGGCCGACGACATCGCCGACCGTATCAAAGATCGAATAGGCGGAGATGTCCTGCGGCGCCGCGCTCTGGCCATAGCCGCGCATGTCGGGAGCAACGACGTGGAAGCCGGCATCCGCGAGAGTGGGGATCTGGTGGCGCCAGGAATACGATAATTCCGGCCAGCCATGGCACAGCACGACCAGCGGCCCCTGGCCGGCCTCGCGGATGAACAGATCGATCCCATTGGTCTTGATCATGCGCGTGGACGACATCGCTTTTCCGCCTTTTTTCAGGGGTTTGGTCGCAAAACGTGAGGTGCCACGATAGGGGCGCGAACAGAATCGTGCAATCTCAGGGATGGGCGGCAACCCTCGTGTTGTTCGCTCCGGTTCCAGCTGTTAGAACGGCGCTCTCAGGGCTTGGCCATGGCATTTCCTCATCGATCGTTCCGTCGCAACCGGTTCACCGCCGGAGCGCTGGCTTGTGCGCTGATCGCGACAATTCTGGCGGTCAGCATCGGCTGGAGCGGGGTGCTTCACGCCGCCAACCAGAGCGTCCAGGGCGCCAAGAAGGCGGAAGATAACGGCTTCGACGGTGACGCCCCCACAGCCATCCTGATCGAAGCTTCGTCTGGCAGCGTGCTGTTCGAGAAGAACGCGGACGAGCTCCGCGCGCCCTCCAGCATGATGAAGCTGATGACGGCCGAAGTGGTCTTCAACGCTGTCAAGAAGGGCGACATCAAGCTCAACGACGAATACCGGATCAGCGAGAATGCCTGGCGAAAGGGCGGGGCCCCGTCGGGCGGCTCCACCATGTTCGCGGCCATCAACAGCAAGGTGTCGGTCGACGATCTCCTGCATGGAGCGATCATCCAGAGCGGCAACGACGCCTGCATCGCGCTGGCCGAGGGGATCGCGGGGAACGAGAAGATCTTCGCCGCGGACTTCATGACCAAGCGCGCCCGTGAACTGGGCATGACGAAGTCGACCTTCGGCAACTCCAACGGCCTGCCAGATCCGGCCAACAAGATGACGGTGCGCGAACTCGGCATCCTGGCCCGCCACATCATCCTGGACTTCCCCGAATTCTACAAATTGTTCGGCGAGAAGGAATTCACCTGGAACAAGATCCGTCAGCAGAACCGCAATCCGCTGCTCAACTCCATGGAAGGCGCCGACGGTCTGAAGACCGGCTACACCAAGGAAGGCGGCTACGGCATGGTCGGCTCGGCCGTACAGAACGGCACGCGGCTCATCGTCGTCGTCAACGGCCTGGACGATCCTGAAGACCGCGCCACTGAAGCCAAAAAGATGCTGGAATGGGGCTTCCGCAACTTCGAGACGCGCACCCTGATCGCGGCCGACCAACAGGTGGGCTATGCCAAGGTGTTCGGGGGCGAGAGCCGTTCGGTCAAGCTGGTGGCCAAGACCCCCGTTAAGGTGATGGTGCACAAGAACGGCAGCGACAAGCTGATGGCTCGTGTCGTCTATAGCGGTCCCGTGCGAGCGCCCGTCCAGGCCGGCCAGCAGGTCGGTGTCGTCAGAGTCTGGCGCAGCGGCAACATCGCGGTCGAGACGCCAGTCTATGCGGCGGACTCGATTGGAACCGGCTCGACCGTGCGGCGTGCGATCGATGGCGCCAGCGAGCTCGTGATCGGCATGTTCCGTGCGGGCGCCGAGAAGCTCTGATCATGAATGAGAGTGCGGGACAGCGGCGGTCCGGGCGCGGGCGCTTCATCACCTTTGAAGGCGGCGAGGGGACGGGCAAGTCCACCCAGATCAAGAAGCTCGCCGACCGGCTGACAGCGGCCAGGCTCCGCACGCTGGTCACGCGCGAGCCGGGCGGTTCGCCGGGCGCCGAGATCATGCGCCACCTGGTGCTCTCGGGCATGGGGAAGCTGCTGGGGCCGGAGGCCGAGACGCTGCTGTTCGCCGCCGCCCGCGACGATCATGTGCGCACCGTGATCGAACCCGCCCTCAGCCAGGGCACCTGGGTGCTGTGTGACCGCTTCGCCGATTCGACGCGCGCCTATCAAGGCAGCCTCGGCAGCGTCCCGACGCGGCTGATCGACGCGATGCAGCGCGTAACGATCGGCGATCTCGAGCCTGACCTGACCATCATCCTTGACCTGCCGGTGGAGATCGGCTTGCAGCGCGCCGCTGCACGCCGGGGCAGCAGCGCGCCCGACCGGTTCGAGGGCGAGAACCTTCGCTTCCATCAGGATCTTCGCGAAGCGTATCGCAAGATCGCTGCGGAAAATCCCGGGCGCTGCGTGCTGATCGATGCGGGTTCCGACCCGGACACCGTCGCAGGGCGCGTCTGGACTGCGCTGCGTGATCGGCTGTTGCCGACCCCCGCCTCGGTGGTGTCCGCATGAGCCCGCGTCAGGCCGAGCGCGAGACGGCCATTCCGCATCCGCGCGAAACGAGCCTGCTGTTCGGCCACCGGGAGGCAGAGGAGGCTCTGCTCGCGGCCTACCGCAGTGGTCGCATTCCGCATGCCTGGTTAATCGGCGGGCCACAGGGGATCGGCAAGGCAACTCTTGCTTACCGCATGGCGCGTTTCGTGCTCGCCAACAGCCAGCCGCTGGCATCATCGGTCCAGCAGGCCGAAAGCCTGGCCCTTGATGCGGGCCACCCCGTCGCGCGGCAGGTCGCGGCAAGCTCGCATGGCGGCCTGCTGACACTGGAGCGCACAGCGAACGACCGCGGCGTGATGCGGACCGTCATCACCGTCGACGAGACCCGCGAGACGATTGGTTTCTTCGGCTCGACTGCGGCGGCCGAAGGCTGGCGGGTCTGCATCGTCGATACCGTGGACGAACTCAACCCGAACGCGGCCAATGCCCTGCTCAAGATCCTCGAGGAACCGCCGCAGCAATCGCTCTTCCTGCTGGTGAGCCATGCCCCCGCGCGCGTGCTCGCGACGATCCAGTCGCGCTGCCGCAAACTGCGGCTGCGGGCATTGTCGACCGAGGACGTGATCGGCGCGGCGGCAGCAACCTCGGACCTCGATCCGAACGATCCGGCGCTCCGCGAGGCCGCCGAGGCGTCCGAGGGCAGCGTAGCACGGGCGCTGACGCTGCTCGGTGGTGATGCCTTGAAACTGCAGCAGCGGACCGAAGCGCTCCTGGCGCGCCTGCCACAGGTCGATCCACGCGAATTGCACACGCTCGGCGATTCGCTCGGGACCAGCGACCGGGTCGCGCTGGCGGCCTTCATCGACGGAATCGATCGCTGGATCGCCGAGCGTCTGCATGCGGACGAAGCCAATGCAAACCAGAACCTGCCGCGCCTTGCGCGCCTTGCAGAGGTATGGGAAAAGATCGTCCGCGCCGCGCGCGACACCGAAACCTACAATCTGGAGCGAAAGCCCTTGGTTTTCTCGGTGTTCGGCTGGCTGGCGGACGCAACGCGCTAGGCGCGGGTCAGTTTCCAAATTTCGAGAAGCCGGTAAAGGAATTCGTCGTGGCAACGCGAGCTAAGAAGACCGTCAAGCGCAAGAGCGGCAAGAGCGCTGCGAAGAAGGCCGCCAAGAAGGTCAAGAAGACCAAGAAGGCGGCCGCGAAAAAGGCCGTGAAGAAGTCCGCCAAGCCAATCGGCAAAAAGCAGGGCCGCAAGAAGGCTGCAAAGAAGCGAGTGGTCGCCAGCAGAGCTTCGAATAAGAAGGTCGCCAGCAGGCCCGTGAACGCACTTGGGACGAAGGCGGCCAAGAAGGCGAGGGCGATCGCTCCCGCGCCGATTGCCGAGGCGCTCGCTTTCAAAACGCCGCCGAAGGATTCCAAGCCCAAGGTTTTAAAACCTAAGGTTTCAAAAGCCAAGGCGCTGTCCAAGCCCGTCGCAGCACCGCAGGCCTGTTCTCCAACAGCGACCGCACGCGACAATCTCTTCTATATCACGACCGCCATCGCCTATCCCAATGGCAGTCCGCATATCGGCCACGCCTATGAGGCGATCGCGACCGATACGCTGGCGCGGTTTGCGCGGCTTGACGGCAAGGACGTGTTCTTCCTGACCGGCACTGACGAGCACGGTCTGAAGATGATCCAGACCGCACAGAACGAGGGACTCACCCCCTCGGCGCTCGCCACCCGCAACGCCAACCGCTTCAAGGAGATGGATGAACGGCTGAACGTCTCGTTCGACCGCTTCATCCGAACCACCGAAGAGCAGCACCATCGCTCGAGCCAGGAGATCTGGCGGCGCATGGAGGCCAACGGCGACATCTATTCCGATACCTATTCCGGCTGGTACTCGGTCCGCGACGAGGCCTATTACGCCGAGGAAGAGACGCGCCTGAATGACGATGGCGTGCGCCTCGGGCCGCAGGGCACCCCTGTCGAATGGGTCGAGGAGAAGAGTTACTTCTTCCGCCTGTCGGCCTATCAGGACAGGCTGCTCAAGCTCTACGAGTCCCATCCCGACTTCATCGGCCCCGATTCCCGCAAGAACGAGGTGGTCAGCTTCGTGAGGGGCGGGCTGCGCGACCTCTCGATCTCGCGCACCACGTTCGACTGGGGCGTCAAGGTGCCGGGCGACGAAGAGCACGTGATGTATGTATGGGTCGATGCTCTGACCAACTACATCACCGGCGTCGGCTTTCCCGACGAGAGCGACAAGAACTGGCGCTACTGGCCGGCTGACGTTCACATCATCGGCAAGGACATCATCCGCTTCCACGCAGTGTACTGGCCGGCCTTCCTGATGTCGGCAGGAATCCCTGTGCAGAAGCGGGTCTATGCCCATGGCTTCCTGTTCAACAGGGGCGAGAAGATGTCAAAGTCGGTCGGCAACGTTGTCGATCCCTTCAATCTTGCGGATCAGTACGGCGTCGACCAACTGCGTTATTTCTTCCTGCGCGAGGTGCCGTTCGGCCAGGATGGCAACTACAACCACGAGGCCATCGTCGCGCGCATCAATGCTGACCTTGCCAACGATCTTGGCAATCTCGCGCAGCGTTCGCTGTCGATGATCGCCAAGCAGCTCGGCGGCGTGCTGCCCGAGCCGGGTGCGTTCAGCGACAACGACAAGTCCATCCTGGCGATGGCGGACGCCATGCTGGCGACCTCGCGCGAGGCGATGGCGGCACAGCAGATCCACCAATGGCTGAACGCCGTCTGGGCCGTGGTGGCGGAGGCCAACCGGTATTTCGCCGGCGAGGCGCCCTGGGCGCTCGCCAAGACTGATCCCGCCCGGCAAAAGACGGTGCTCTATGTCACCGCCGAGGTTGTGCGCCAGATCGCGATCCTGGCCCAGCCGGTGATGCCGGTGGCGTGCGGTAAGCTGCTCGACAGCCTCGGCATCCCCCCGGGCGAGCGCAGCTTTGCCATGCTTGGTGGCACCAGCCGTATCGCAGCAGGTGCCACGCTGCCGGCGCCGACGCCTGCGTTTCCTCGCTACGTCGAGCCGGCGGCCTGAGGCCTTCGCGGATGCTGGTCGACAGTCACTGCCACCTGGATTTTCCGGACTTTTCGGAGGATCTCGACGGGATCGTGTCCCGCGCCCGCGCCTCCGGCATCGGGCGCATGGTCACGATCTCGACCCGCGTGCGAAAGCTCGACCAGCTCCTGGCCATCGCCGGACGATATGACGATGTCTATTGTTCAGTCGGCACCCATCCGCACAATGCGGACGAGGAAGACGGAATCACGCCGGACGAACTGGTCGCGCTGACCAAACATCCCAAGGTGGTTGCGCTCGGTGAGGCCGGGCTAGACTATTTCTACGACAACGGCTCTCCGGAAGCGCAGGCCAGGGGGTTCCGGTCCCACATTGCCGCCGCGCGCACCACGGGCCTGCCGTTGGTGATCCACACAAGAGAGGCTGACGCCGACTGCGGCCGCATCCTCGATGAGGAAGTCGCCAAGGGATCGTTCGGAGCCGTGCTGCATTGCTACACGGGCGGACGCGATCTGGCAATGAAGGCGGTGTCTCTCGGTCTCTATATCGGATTTACGGGAATTCTGACGTTCAAGAAGTCGGAGGCCCTGCGCGCGCTCGCGGCTGAGCTGCCGTCCGACCGCATTCTGGTTGAAACAGACTCGCCCTATCTTGCGCCCGGCAAGTTCCGCGGCAAGCGCAACGAGCCGGCTTATGTGGTCGAAGTTGCCAAGGTTCTTGCTGAGACTCGCGGCGTCTCGGTTGAGGAGATCTCGCGCCAGACGACCGAAAACTTCTTTCGCCTCTTCTCGAAGGTGAAAGCTTAGGGATAGGAACGGCATGACGCTGACGCTGACGATTCTTGGCTGTGGCTCTTCCGCCGGCGTGCCGCGGCCGGCGCTCGGCTGGGGCGCCTGTGATCCCGGCAACCCCAAGAACCGCCGTCGTCGCTGCTCGCTGCTGGTCGAGCGCAAGTCCGACCATGGCATCACGCGCATTCTGATCGATACGTCGCCGGATTTGCGCGAACAATTGCTATCGACCGAGGTCGACCATATCGACGCGGTGTTTCTGACCCACGAACATGCCGACCAGACCCATGGCATGGACGATCTGCGCTCCGTCGTGATGCATATGCGCCGGCGAATTCCGACCTATTTCAATCAGTCGACCGCCAAGGACATCCTCTCGCGGTTTTCCTATTGCTTTATCTCACCGGAAGGCAGCGACTATCCGCCGATCCTGACCCGACATTCGATTGAGGCCGGCGAGGACCAGACGATCCTCGGGAAAGGCGGGGCCGTGACGATGACGGCGTTCCTGGTCCAGCACGGCAACATACCGGCGCTCGGCTACCGTATCGGCGATGCTGCCTATACGCCTGATCTCAACGACATCCCGCGTGAAAGCTGGGGCGCGCTGGAGAACCTCGATCTCTGGATCGTCGATGGTCTGCGCTACAACAGTCATGTCAGCCATTTCAGCATCAACGACGCGCTGTCCTGGATCGAACGCTTCAAGCCGAAGCGCGCTGTCATCACCAACATGACGGCCGAGGTGGATTACGAGGTGATCCGGCAATCGCTGCCCGAGGGCGTGGTGCCGGCCTATGACGGAATGCGGCTGGAGACGCGATGAACTGGCCGATATGCCGGATCAGGCCGTGATCGCTTTCGCCGAGCCGACCTCGTTGCGCAGGAGGAATTTCTGGATCTTGCCCGTGGAGGTCTTCGGGATCGGCCCGAACACGATCGCCTTCGGCGTCTTGAAGCCGGACATGTGGCTGCGACAGAAGGCGATGATGTCGGCCTCGGTCGCACTTGCGCCGTCCTTCAGTTCGACGAAGGCGCAGGGCACCTCGCCCCATTTCGGATCGGGCTTGGCGACCACGGCGGCGAACAGCACGGCGGGATGCTTGTAGAGGATATCCTCCACTTCGACGGACGAGATGTTCTCGCCGCCGGAGATGATGATGTCCTTGGAACGGTCCTTGATGATGACGTAGCCGTGCTCGTCGAGCACGCCCAGGTCGCCGGTGTGAAACCAGCCGCCCTCGAACGCCTCGCGCGTCGCCTTCTCGTTCCTGAGATAGCCCTTCATCACGATGTTGCCGCGGAACATCACCTCGCCGATGGTCTCCCCATCGCGCGGCACTTCCTGCATCGTCTGCGGATTGAGGACGGTGACGCCCTCCTGGAGCGGGTAGGGCACGCCCTGCCGCCGCTTCATCCGCGCGCGCTCGGGAGCGGGGAGATCGTCCCAGCCGGGTTGTTCGGCGCAGACGGAGGCGGGGCCGTAGACCTCGGTGAGACCGTAAACGTGCGTCAGCTTGATGCCTATGCGTTCGGCGCCCTCGAGCACCGCGACCGGCGGCGCGGCGCCGGCGATCAACCCGACGACGCGGCGGACGGCATCACCCTTCGGCGCATCAGGGGCGTTGATCAGCGTGTTGTAGACGATCGGCGCGCCGCACATGTGGGTGACGCCGTGCGTCCTGATCAATTCGAAGATCTTGGTCGGCTCGACCTTGCGCAGGCAGACATTGATGCCGGCGGCGGCAGCGATGGTCCAGGGGAAGCACCAGCCGTTGCAGTGGAACATCGGCAGCGTCCAGAGATAGACGGGGTGCTGTCCGAGATTGCCCGCGAGAATGTTGCTGACGGCGTTGAGATAGGCGCCGCGATGATGGGTCACGACGCCCTTGGGGTTGCCGGTCGTGCCCGAAGTGTAACTGAGCGCAATCGCGTCCCATTCGTCCTTTGGCGGCACGACCCGGAAGTCCGGATCGCCCTGCGCCACGGCGGCCTCGTATTCGATCTCGCCGATGCGCTGGCCGCCCTTGAAGGCGGCATCGTCGACGTCGATCACGAAGGGCTTCGGGCCTTTCATCTGCGCGAGCGCGTCGGTGATGACACCCGAGAACTCGGGATCGACCAGGATGATCTTGGCGCCGCCGTGATCCAGCTGGAATGCGATCGACGGGGCATCGAGGCGGATGTTGAGCGCGTTCAGAACCCCGCCCGTCATCGGTACCGCAAAATGCGCCTCGTTCATCGCCGGGATGTTCGGCAGCATCGCCGCCACGGTATCGCCGGCGCCGATGCCCTTGCCGGCGAGGAAGGATGCAAACCGCCTGCAGCGCTCCTGCGTCTGCCGCCAGGTGAAGCTGCGGCCCTCATAGACCGTGCTGACATGGTCCGGATAGACTGCGGCGCTGCGCGCGAGGAAGCTCAGCGGGCTCAGCGGGACGTAATTGGCGGGGGTCTTGTCGAGGCCGATATCGTACTGGTTCTGCCGTTCACTCATCGACACGCTCCTTCAACGAGCCTCACAGGAAGCCGATCGATATCCAGGGGAAGATGGCGACGATGATCAATCCCACCAGCAGCGCCAGCAGATAACCCCAGATCGGACGGATGCCCTCGGCCGGATCGACGCGGCCGATGGCACAGGCGGCATAATAGCCGACGCCGAACGGCGGCGCGAATAATCCGATACCCATCGCCAGGATGATCACCATCGCATAGTGCACCTCGTGCACGCCGACGGCCCGGGCGATCGGAAACAGCAGCGGCCCGAACAGGACAATAGCGGGAATGCCTTCCAGCACGCTGCCGAGGATCACGAAGGCCAGGATGGATACCGCGATGAAGGTGCCGGCGCCGCCCGGCAGCCCGGTCATGGCGGCCGCGAGCGAACGCGAAAAGCCCGACTGGGTGAGGCCCCAGGCCATGCCTGTGGCGGTGCCGATGATCAAGAGGATCGCCCCCGACAGCGCCGCGGTCTCGACCAGCATCGGAAACAGACGGCGCCAGTCGAAGCGGCGGTAAACGAAGAGGCCGACCAGCGCGCCATAGACGATGCCGATGGTGGAGACTTCCGTCGCGGTCGCGATGCCCTCGACCACGGCGTAGCGTATCACGAACGGCAGCGCGAGCGCGGGCAGGGCAACGATAAAGGTCTTGCCGATCTCGCCGGCGCTGGCGCGGCGGACATGGCTCATGTCCTCATCGCGGTAGCGCCACCACACCAGCATGCAGAGCGTGATCGCCAGCACGACGCCGGGCAACAGGCCGCCGGTGAACAGGGCGGCGATCGAGACGCCCGTGACCGAACCGATGGTGATCAGCACGAGGCTCGGCGGAATGGTCTCGGTCTGGGCGCCGGTGGCCGCCAGCAGCGCGACGAGATCGCCCGGCTTGGCGCCACGCTGCTTCATCTCCGGAAACAGCACCGGCGCGACGGCGGCCATGTCGGCGGCCTTGGCGCCCGAGATGCCAGACACCAGGTACATGGCGCCGACCAGCACGTAGTTGAGACCACCGCGGACGTGGCCGAGCAGGCTGGCCAGGAACGCCACCATGGCGCGCGCCATGCCCGTCATCTCGATCAGGAGGCCGAGGAACACGAACAGCGGCACCGACAGCAGGATGAGGTGACTCATGCCCTCGTCCATGCGCCCGACCAGCACCATGACCGGCGTCCGCGTGGTGAGCGCCAGATAGCCGAAGATCGCGAGGCCAAAGCCGAACGCAATGGGAACGCCGGCGAAGACGCAGAAGCCGGCGACGCCGACGAAGAAGATGACGAGATTGAGATTGCCGAGCGGCCGTAGATAAGGCTGCGCCAGCCAGAACAGGCCGACGATGACGGCCACCGAGAGCACGGCCGTCAGCACCAGGCGGACATCGCCGGCGCGCAGCAGCCGCAACAGCGCGAACGCCGCCATCAGGCCGACGCCGGTCGGCAGCGCCGCGGCACGCCACATGTTGGATATCTGCAGCGCCGGCGTCGTGATGAAGCTTTCCTCATAGGCATAGTCGGCGGCTGGCCAGGCGATCATCGCCAGAAACGCCAGCGCCGCGCAGGTCGCGACGAGATCGAGCCAGGCGCGCACCGCAGGCCGCGTGCTGGCGACGATGGCGGTCATGCGCATGTGCTCGGCGCGGCGGAACGCGACCGCCGCGCCCAGCATGGCCAGCCACAGGAACAGGATCGAGGCGAGTTCGTCCGACCAGATCAGCGGCCGGTGCACGCCGTAGCGCGCGACCACGCCGGCAAACAGGATCACGATCTCGGCGACGACCAGCGCCGCCGCCGGGATCTCGACCGCAAGTCCCAGCCAGCGTTCCAGCGTTGCGACGAACGAGGACCGGCGAGGGGACCGAAACGCCGCCTCGCCCGTCATTTCGGTCAACTCGACCTCGACATGAGCCATCCTGACACCAACCCCGGCGGCCTCGACGTCTTACGACAGCTTGCCGACCGCCTTCTCCAGCAGGTCCCAGGCCTGGTCGCCGTACTTGCCCTTCCACTCGGCATAGAAGCCGGCGGTGCGCAGCTTGTCGCGGAACGGCGCGACCGTGGGCTGGTTGAAGGTCAGGCCCTTGCCCGCGAGCTCCTGCTGGAGGTTGGCATTGAGCTTTGCAGTATCCTCGCGTTCCTTGACGGCGGCCGCGTTGATGTTCTTGGCGACCACGGTGCGGATGTCTTCCGGTAGCGCGCTCCAGGCGCGGCGGTTGGCCAGGAACCAGAAGCCGTCCCACATGTGGTTGGTCAGCGAGCAGTATTTCTGGACCTCGTAGAGCTTGGCCGTCGAGATGATGGCGAGCGGATTCTCCTGGCCCTCGACGATCCTGGTCTGCAGCGCGGAATAGACCTCGGCGAAGTTGATCGAGGCGGGCGCCGCATCGAACGCCTTGAACATCGAGGTCCAAAGCGGCGACACCGGCACGCGGATCTTGAAGCCCTTGAAATCGTCCGGACCCGTGATCGGCTTGGTCGACGACGTGGTCTGGCGGAAGCCGTTGTCCCAGATCTTGTCCATGACCTCGAGCCCGGCCTTCTTGATCTCGCCGCGCACGAAGGCACCGAGATCGCCGTCCATGGCCTTCCAGACCGTATCGTAGTCCGGGAACGCGAAGCCGATGCCGTTGATCGACGCGGCCGGCACCAGGGTCGACAGGATCAGGCCCGACAGCGTGAAGAACTCGACGCCGCCCGAGCGGATCTGGCTCAGCATGTCCGTATCCGAGCCGAGCTGGTTGTTCGGGAAGATCTGGAGGTCGAACTTGCCGCCTGTCTCGGTCTTGATCGCCGCCGCCATCTCGCGGGCGCGCACGTTCAGCGGATGGGTGTCCGGCAGGTTGTTGGCATATTTGTAGGTGAACTCGGCGGCCTGGGCACGGGCCACATGGGGCGCGGCGATGCCGCCGAAAACAGCGGTCGCAGTGGAGGCCTTCAAAAGCGTGCGGCGGGAAAAGTTCATGGGTGTGCTTCCTCAAAAAGGATTGTTCTTGTTGTGAGACGCAAACCCCGGGCGGACGTCGGGCCGGCAGGTCATCTGCGGTCTCGGCAAGCACCGCTTATTGCAGCCGGACAGCGCTGCGGCAATATCGGCTTTCGGCCACGGCAGGGCTGAACACAGAAGTCGAAAAACAACCCCATGCAAAGTCACGTCAAGGGGTATCCTGGCCACCGGCCATCCAGGCCGAAGCGAAGGCTGAACAAGAGCAAAGTTCGCTAAACTACTGATCCAATTTGATATAAATATATTCCAAAGTATGCTGTTTCGGCTTTGGAGCTGGGTGAGTGAGTGTGAGTTTCCCGTTGATTTGACGATCTATTTCTCGCTCGCTGCGTCTCGGGCATGTTGCTGACGGCGGGAA
>VYLE01000190.1_pt1 | contig 53544 bp, 50 predicted proteins | sample 5114391 | NCBI WGS metagenome assembly VYLE01 (sample SAMN12291771, study PRJNA351875) | freshwater metagenome | isolation source: freshwater lake | place: USA: Michigan, Kent Lake | collected 2013-08-15
GCAGCGCGACGGGCGCGAGGCCGGCGCGGGCGCGCTCCGCATTTACGAGGGCGAGGAACTCCGTCTCCAGCGAACTGTCGAAGGCAAAGCCTTCAGGCGGCGTCTTCAGGCAGGCACTGGCGCGCGTGTAATAGCCTTCGACATCGTCCGGGCGGCCTTCGAGGCCGAGGTCGCAGGCCAGCGCCGGACGCGCCGTCAAAAGCATCAGGACAAGGATGAACAGGCCGCGCATCTGGAGCGCATGCCTAGCATGCTTCGCAGCGGCGTTCACTGCCGGCGAGCAGGTCAGACGACGCCGGCTGTCTGCAGGCGCGAGAGGACCGGCGCCAGCATGCGCTCGATCGCCTCGGACGAGGGCTTCACGTCGCCATAGGCGGGCACGCCTTCATCCGCGATCACGAGGTCGGCCTCGAACATGGCGGGATAGGTGAAGCGGTAATGCGCGGCGCGGACAGTGGACATGTATTGCTGCAGCACCGAGTCGACCGTGCGGCCGCGCTCGATCACGTCGCGGCGGATGCGGCGGGCGAGGCGCAGGTCGTCGGGCGTGTCGACATAGACCGAGAGGTCGATGAGGTTGCGGATCTTCGGCATCGACAGGGCGTGGATGCCTTCGAGGATCAGGATCGGGGCGGACTCGATGCGGCGCGTCTTCTTCGAGCGGTCGTGGCGGTCATAGTCATAGATCGGCTGCTCGACCGTCTCGCCGGCTTTCAGGGCTTTCAGGTCGGAGACGAGATGGTCGACTTCCTTGGATTTGGGGTCGTCATAGTTGATACCGGCGACGAGGGCGTGGCGCTCCTCCTCAGTTTTCGGCGTGCCGTAGAAGCTCATCGGCAGGTAATAGGCGTCTTCGCCGAACATCACGGCCTTGCCGGGTCCGAGGCGTTCCAGCAGCGCCTTGGCGAGCGTCGACTTGCCGGAGCCGGAACCGCCGGACATCGCGATGAGGAATGATTTTTTCTTGGTCATCTGAGGCCGCCCTTCTGCCACCGAATGCGTCTTCCATGAAAAAGGGCCGCCCCACAAGGAGCGGCCCTTCCCTATTTCGCTTTGCGGCGCGGTTAGTCTTCTGCTGCGGCCTCGGCGCCTTCGATTTCCTTGCCGGTCGCCTGGTCGACGACCTTCATGGAGAGGCGGACCTTGCCGCGCTCATCGAAGCCCATCAGCTTCACCCAGACCTTGTCGCCCTCTTTGACCATCTCTTTCGGATGGCCAATGCGCTTGTTGGCCATCTGCGAGACGTGGACGAGGCCGTCCTTCGGACCGAAGAAGTTCACGAAGATGCCGAAGTCCTTCATCGAGACGACTTTGCCTTCGTAGATCTCGCCCACCTCGGCTTCCGCCGTGATGCCCTTGATCATCTTGATGGCGGCGTCGATCGACTTGCGGTCGAGCGCAGAGATCTGCACCGTGCCGTCATCCTCGATGTTCACCTTGGCGCCCGTCTCGTCGACGATGCCGCGGATGACCTTGCCGCCGGAACCGATCACGTCACGGATCTTGTCTACGGGCACCTTGATGATTTCCATCTGCGGGGCGGTGTCAGCGAGCTTGCCGCGCGCGGACGAGAGGCCTTTCGCCATTTCGCCGAGGATGTGGTGACGGCCGCCTTTCGCCTGATCGAGGGCCTTGCCCATGATCTCGCGCGTGATGCCGGCCACCTTGATGTCCATCTGCAGCGAGGTGATGCCCTTCTCGGTGCCTGCGACCTTGAAGTCCATATCGCCGAGATGATCTTCATCGCCGAGGATGTCGGAGAGGATCGCGAAGTCCTTGCCTTCGAGGATCAGGCCCATTGCGATGCCCGAGACCGGACGCGTGATCGGGACGCCTGCATCCATCATGGCGAGGGAGCAACCGCACACCGTTGCCATCGAAGACGAGCCGTTCGACTCGGTGATCTCGGAGACCAGACGGATCGTGTAAGGAAATTCCTCATGCTTCGGCAAAACCGCTTGAAGCGCGCGCCAGGCAAGCTTGCCGTGGCCGATCTCGCGGCGGCCGGCGCCGCCGAGGCGGCCCGTCTCCCCGACCGAGTAGGGCGGGAAGTTGTAGTGCAGCATGAACTTTTCTTTTTTCGTACCGTCGAGGCCTTCGATGTATTGTTCGTCATCGGAGGTTCCGAGCGTGGTCACGCAGATCGCCTGCGTTTCGCCGCGGGTGAACAGCGCCGAACCATGCGTGCGCGGCAGGAAGCCGGCCTCGGCCAGGATCGGACGGATCTGGTCGAGCTTGCGCCCGTCGATCCGCTCACCGGTCTTGATGATGTCGCCGCGAACGACGGCGGCTTCAGCTTCCTTGAAGGCGGTCTTGAAGACTTCCGCCGACATCTCGCCGGGGGCCTCGTCGGTGCCGACGAGGGCGGCTTTCGCCTTGTCGCGGGCTTCGCCGACAGCGGCGTAACGCTCGGCCTTGGCGGTGATCTTGTAGGCTTTCGACAGGTCCTTGCCGACGATGTTCTGGATCGCCTTGACGGCGGCAGAATTGTCCTCGGCTTCGAACTCGAACGGCTCTTTCGCGGCTTTCTCGGCCAGCTCAATGATCGCGTTGATCACCGGCTGCATCGCGTCATGACCAGCAACAACGGCGCCGAGCATCACTTCCTCGGAAAGCTCATAAGCTTCCGATTCCACCATCATCACGGCATCGGCCGTGCCGGCGAGGACGAGGTCGAGATCGGACTCTTCGAGTTCGGCGACGGTCGGGTTGATGACATACTGACCGTTGATATAGCCGACGCGGGCCGCGCCGATCGGGCCCATGAACGGGGCGCCGGAGAGCACGAGCGCGGCGGAGGCGCCGACCATGCCGATGACGTCGGCATCGTTCTCGAGGTCATACGAGAGAACGGTGACGATGACCTGGACTTCGTTCTTGAAGCCGTTGACGAAAAGCGGGCGGATCGGGCGGTCGATGAGGCGCGAGACGAGGGTCTCTTTCTCGGTGGGGCGGCCTTCACGCTTGAAATAGCCGCCGGGAATGCGGCCGGCAGCGAAGTATTTTTCCTGGTAGTTGACGGTCAGGGGGAAGAAGTCCTGACCCGGCTTAGCCGACTTTGCATAGACGGCGGTCGCGAGCAGCTTGGTGTCGCCATAGGTGACCATGACGGCGCCATCAGCCTGACGCGCCACATGGCCCGTCTCGATCGTGAGTGTGCGGCCGGCCCATTCCAGCGACACGGAGTGCGTATTGAACATGTCTGTCTTTCTTTCACATACGAAAAGCCCGCCGCGGCCCTATTGCCTGGCGGGCTTGTTTTGGAACTAGCGGCGGATGCCGAGTTCCGTGATGAGCTTGGTATACCGCGCTTCATCCTTGCGCTTGACGTAGTCAAGCAGCTTCCGGCGGGTGGCGACCATGGTCAGCAGGCCCCGGCGGGAGTGGTTGTCTTTCTTGTTGTTCTTGAAGTGGTCGGTGAGGCCATTGATGCGCTCGGTGAGGATCGCAACCTGGACTTCCGGCGAGCCCGTATCGCCCGGTTTCGTGGCGAACTTCTTGATGAGCTCTTGTTTCTTTTCAGCGGTAATCGACATCGGCAAAGCCTTCTGGTTTCGCGCCCGCGGGCGCTGGGTTCACTAATCGCCTGAATTGGCGGGGTTTTTTGGGAACGGGCCTGATCAGGTGGCCACAGCCGGGATGTCGTCCAGCAGGGTCAAAAGGCAGGCCTCCGCCCCAAAAACGGGCTTATGACTCAAATGGGGGGGAATGGGAAGGGCTTGGGGTGATTCTGGCGGCAAACGGGGTAAAGTCCGCAAGGATTCGCCCCGGACGCCTACATGCCTGAAATCACGCCCCTCCCCTCCGATATCGCCCACATCATCCAGCTGGCCATCGCGCCAGTGTTCACACTGGCGGGCATCGGCGCGCTGCTGAACGTGATGGCGAACCGGCTTGCCCGCGTCGTGGACCGCTGGCGGGCGCTGGAGGAGGGCCTGGCGGCAGAGGACGAGACAACGCGGCGCCTGCACCAGACCGAGCTTGGCGTGCTGGACCGGCGCATGGTGCATATCCACCGCGCGATTGGCCTCTGCACGCTGGCGGCGCTGATGATCTGCCTCGTGATCATCCTGCTGTTCACCGGCCAGCTGATCCTGATCCCGGTAGCGACTGCGGTGTCGATCCTGTTCGTCGTCTCGATGCTGCTCCTCGTCGTTGCGCTGGTGTCCTTCTACATCGAGGTGCGCATCGCGAGCCGCATCCTGCGCGTGACGCGGGCCGTGCTGGAAGCGGGGAAGAGCTGACGCCGCGCCGGGCGCGCACCGCCTAGACCGCGAACACCCGCACAGGCTCGAAATGCCCCGCGCGGACTTCGCCGAGCGCGACGGCATCATCTCCGGCGAGGGCCAGCGCGAGGCGGTCGTCCTCATCCGTGCGTCCAGCGCGCCAGCCTTCGACGACATGCGGCAGCAGCAGGATGGTGCGGCCCTGGCGCAGGTTGCCGGCATCCGAGGCGGTGACCTGCAGATGCGGCATGGTGTTCAGCACCGCGTGCAGAGGCTTCAGCCGCGCGAAGAGGCCGGCGCGGTTCTCAGCGAGGGCCTGCAAGTCAGCGACGGAGACAGCGCCTGCTGCATCGAAGGCGCCGACGCGCGTGCGGCGCAGCTGGCTGATATGGCCTTCTGCGCCAAGATCCGCGGCAAGGTCACGCGCCATCGCGCGGACATAGAAGCCCTTGCCGGAGACGACATGGATCACCGAATGATCCGCATCCGGCATGCCGATGAGCTTTGCGGCGTGGACATCCACTTCGCGCGATTCAAGCTCGAATGCCTCGCCGCTGCGGGCAAGATCATAGGCACGCTCGCCGGCGACCTTGATGGCGGAGTATTTCGGCGGCACCTGCCGGATGGTGCCGATATAGTTCTTGAGCGCCGCCTCGACCGCTTCGCGCGGCGGACGCACGTCGGAGGTGGCGGTGACCTCTGCCTCGGCATCCTGGCTGGCGGTGGAGATGCCCCAGCGGATTGTGAAGACATATTCCTTCTCGGCGTCCATCGCCCACTGGACAGTCTTCGTGGCCTCACCCAGCGCGATCGGGAGGATACCGTCCGCCAGCGGATCAAGCGTGCCGCCATGGCCGACCTTCTCGGCATTGTAGAGCCGCTTGATGATCGCGACCGCCTGGGTGGAGGTCATGTCGACGGGCTTGAACAGGTTGAGCCAGCCCGTGACGGGCTCGCCTTTGCGTTTTCTCTGGCGGGACAAGGCATTCTCCAAAAGGTCCGTACGGGCGGGTCGAACGCGCAGCCGGACCTGAAACTGATGGCGCGGCTTATCCGGATCGGGGCGCCCGCGTCAATCCGGCGATTGCGGCGCAGGCGGATTAATGGGTTGCGTCACGGAAAAATGACCGCATATTCGTAACAAAAGAAACGAAAGGGCCGCCGAGATGACCGAAGCAGAAGACCCGCTGGTGCTCGACAACCAACTCTGTTTCGCGCTGTACTCGGCATCGTTGCAGATGACGAAGCTGTACAAGCCGCTTCTCGAGAAGCTCGGGCTGACCTATCCGCAGTACGTGACGATGCTGAGCCTCTGGGAGACGGACGGCGTGACCGTCGGCGCGCTCGGCGAGCGATTGTTCCTTGATTCCGGCACGCTGACGCCGCTTCTGAAACGGCTGGAGGCCGCGGGCCTCGTGACGCGCACACGCAATGCAGACGATGAGCGCCAGGTGCTGATCCGCCTCACGGCGAAAGGGCGCGGCCTGAAGCAGAAGGCGCAGTGCATTCCGCAGGAGATTGGCGCCAAGGGTGGCCTGACGGTGCAGGAATCCCTGACCTTGCGGAAAACGCTGAAGAAGCTGCGCGCCGCCCTCGCCGCCTAGCACCCTGCCCAGCACCGGATTCAACAAAAAGTGATGGTTTTTATATTGTGTGCAATTTAATCGCTATCTATATGATAGACATCAACAGCAAGGAGCTTCAGATGAACATTCTCTACACCGCACATGCCGCCTCTTCCGGCGGGCGCACGGGCAAAGCCGCAACTGATGATGGCCGCCTCAACGTCACGCTGGATACGGTCAAGGAATTCGGCGGGGCCGGCGGGCCGGGCACGAACCCGGAGCAGCTGTTCGCCGCTGGCTATGCGGCCTGTTTCCATTCTGCGCTGAAGTTCGTAGGCGGACAGATGCCGTTGAAAGTTCCGGCGGATTCGTCAGTCACGGCGCATGTCGGCATCGGACCCAACCCGGCCGGAAAGGGTTTTGCACTTGAGGTGACGCTGGATGTGTCACTGCCGGGCCTCGATCGCGCCCAGGCAGAAGCCCTCGTTCATGAGACCCACGAGGTCTGCCCTTATTCGAACGCGACCCGCGGCAATGTGGAGGTGACACTGCGCGTCGTCTGACGCGGAACCGGGCGCCCTTCCAGCAGGCTCAATGCCCGGGTGGGGGGGCGTCTTCCTCTTCCTCGAACACATCGGCCATCGCGGCCACTTGCGGCGCAGCCGAAGCGGGCGCGGCCGCCGTGGCGGAGCCCTTCGGCAGGCGCAGGTTCACGATGTCGAGGTTGAGATCGAAGTCGCCGACGACCGAGGTGTCGCCCGTGTCGAGCTTGTGGCGGACGACATCGCGGATCTTCGTGAGCACTTCGCGGTTATTGTCGACCAGCGGGATCTGGCGGCCATCGGATGTGCCGATCAGGAGCCGGAAATAGGGCTCCTTCCTCTTCAGCTTCATCGCGATCATCGCGGCACGTACGCCGAGCACGAGGCCTATGAGCATCAGGCCGATGCCGGCGAACAGGCCGATCACCCCGTCACCCTGGGCGGGGCGGATAGCCCACCAGGCAAAGCCAACGAGGCCGAAGAACAGGAGGCCCACGCAGAAGGTGGCATAGAGCTTCTGGGTCTGCTGATTTTCGGGCGTGTCCCACGGAAAGAACTCGTGGCGCTCGACCGACATCGTTGCGATGCGGCGGATGGCGATCGTGTCATCGCCCAGCTGCAGCGAGGCGGCGGAAACCTCTCCCTGACGGGCGCCTTCCTGGTCAATCGTCTGGCGTTGCATGCCCTCTACCCCGGCTTTCTGCCCGGCCCTCGTGATCGCACCGGACGCAGGCCTGTCAAATGACAAAGCATCAAGGCAGAAACGCGGCAAGGCCTGCGCTCAGCCCGCTACTCCTTCAGATCCCGGCGCACGCGCGGATCCGCGAGCAGACGGTCAATGGCGGTGGCCTCGTCATAGGACTTGTCGGCGACGAAGTGCAGTTCGGGGGTGAACTTCAGCTCGATCTCGCGTCCAAGCCGGCCACGCAGGAAAGCTGCAGCCCGGTTCAGCCCACCTGCGAGGCGGGCGCGCCCTTCCTCTGTGTCATCGCCGAGCGGCGTGACATAGACCTTGGCGCGTTTCAGGTCCGGGGAGCAGCGCACTTCACCGACGGTGACCAGTACGCCGCCAAGCTCTGGATCACGCAGGTCCTCGCGGGCGATGATCTCCGCCAGGGCATGGCGGATGATCTCGCCAGCGCGCAGCTGGCGCTGGGACGGCAGTCCGGGGGTGGAGGGTTTGCGGGCCATCTCTACGGGTCTCGGCATTGCCTTCAGGGCAGGAACGCCCGGAAGGATCAGGCCAGCTTCCTCGCGATTTCCTCTACCTGGAAGCACTCGATCTTGTCGCCAACACGAATGTCTTCGTAGCGCTCGAAAGCCATGCCGCATTCCATACCGGAGATCACTTCGTTCACTTCATCCTTGAAGCGCTTCAGCGTTTTCAGGCGGCCCTGGTGAATGACGACGTTGTCGCGCAGGAGGCGGACGCCGCAGCCACGAAGCACCTTGCCTTCGGAAATCCGGCAACCAGCAACCTTGCCGACCTTCGTGATGTTGAAGACTTCGAGGATGTCTGCATAGCCAAGGAACGTCTCGCGCTTCTCCGGCGCGAGCATGCCCGAAAGCGTGGCCTTCACATCGTCGATCAGGTCGTAGATCACCGAATAATAGCGTATCTCGACGCCTTCACGCTCTGCAAGGTCGCGCGCCTGCTTGTTGGCGCGGACGTTGAACGCGAAAATCGGGGCGTTCGACGACTTGGCGAGCAGGACATCGGATTCCGAAATCCCGCCGACGGCGCCGTGAACGACGCGGCCGCGGACCTCATCAGTCGAGATCGAGTCGAGCGACATCGAGATCGCCTCGACCGAACCCTGCACGTCGGCCTTCAGGACCACCGGAAGTTCACGCGTTTCGACGGCGCCTTCCTTCAGACGGCTCATCAGTTGATCGAGCGAGACGCGGGCCGCGACATTGGCGTTGCCTGAAATCTGACGCTTCGTCCGGACACGGTATTCCGTGATCTCGCGGGCACGCGCTTCGGAATCGACCACGACGAGCGGCTCACCCGGATCGGGTGCGCCATCGAGGCCGAGCACTTCCACCGGAAGCGACGGGCCCGCCTTGTCGAGCTGCTGGCCGCGTTCATCCACCAGCGCGCGGACTTTGCCCCACTGGGCACCCGCCACGACGATATCGCCGCGTTTCAGCGTACCGCGCTTCACCAGCACGGTGGCGACGGGGCCGCGGCCCTTGTCGAGCTTCGACTCGATAACGATACCGTCGGCGTCCCGGTTCGGGTTGGCCTTCAGCTCAAGGACTTCGGCCTGCAGCGTGATCGCATCCGTGAGGTCATCGAGGCCGATGCCCTGCTTGGCAGAGACTTTCACCGCCTGCGTGACACCGCCCATGGATTCGACCTGGATGTCGTGCTGCAGGAGGTCTGTCAGCACCTTGTCGGGGTTCGCATCATAGAGGTCGATCTTGGTGACCGCGACGATGATCGGAACACCAGCCGCCTTGGCGTGATTGATGGACTCAATCGTCTGCGGCATGATCGAATCGTTCGCCGCAACCACGAGCACGGCAATGTCCGTGGCATTGGCGCCGCGGGCACGCATCGCCGTGAAGGCAGCGTGGCCCGGCGTGTCGAGGAAGGTGATCCGCTCGCCGGATTTCAGCTGCACCTGGTAGGCGCCGATATGCTGGGTAATGCCGCCGGCTTCGCCGGAGACGACGTCGGTCTTGCGCAGGGCATCGAGCAGCGAGGTCTTGCCGTGGTCGACATGGCCCATGATCGTCACGATCGGGGCGCGCGGCTGCAGGTCGGTCTCGTCATCGGCTTCGCCGCCAAGGCCGATCTCGACGTCTGCTTCCGAGACGCGTTTCACGGTGTGACCGAATTCGGAAGCGATCAGTTCCGCGGTGTCGGCATCGACAATGTCGTTGCCGCGAAGCATCTCGCCCTGCTTGATCATGAACTTTACGACGTCTGCGACGCGCTCGTTCATCCGGCCAGCCAGATCCTGAAGGGTGATCGATTCCGGCAGCGTGACTTCGATGGAGACTTTCTCGCGGTTGTCACCGATGCCCATCTTGCGTTCGCGCTCGCGCTCGCGGGCGCGGCGGACGGAAGTCAGCGAACGCTGGCGATCCGCATCATCCCCGAGCGCGGAGGCAATCGTGAGTTTGCCGCGGCGGCGTTCGCCGGTGTCGCGGCTGCGCGCAGCGGCTTCACGGGCGCGGTCACCGCCGCGATCATCCTTGACGGCCTTGCCGCCGCGTTTGCCGCGGCCGGCATCATCATCCTCGACCGGAATGGCAGCAGCGGGAGACGCAGCTTCAACGCGCGGACGCGCCTTGGCGGGACGGTCAACCACGGTTTCGCGAGGGGCGGCCTCAGCGGCCTTGCGTGCTTCCTCTTCAGCCTTGCGGCGCGCTTCGGCTTCTTCGCGCTCGCGGCCTTCCGAGGCCTTGCGCTCCTGCTCTGTGCGCAGACGGTCCTGCGAGGCTTTCTGTGCCTCGAGTTCCTTGGCGCGGGCATTCTCTTCGGACTTGCGCTGCTCCAGGACCTTCTGGCGCGCTTTCAGTTCGTCGACCGTGATGCCGAGCTTCTGCGCGAGGGCAACGAGCTTTGCCTCCATGGACACAGACGCAGGCGTCGCTGCCTCCGTCTCCTGGCCGGATCCGGGGGCACCGCCCGCCGTCACAGGACGGCGTTTCTTCGTTTCGACCACAACCTGCTTGGAGCGGCCGTGGCTGAAACTCTGCTTCACCGTGCCGGAGGTCTTCCGCACGACGGTCAGCGGTTTGCGGCCGCCGGAATTGCCTTGATCGTTGTTATCGCTCATTCGCCCTACATATCACATTTTTGGCCGGGCCGCCCATGCGTCCCGGCAGAAGTCCGTTATCGTTCCGGTTCCGGGAACCAGTTCAGTTCGGGAGCGGCGCGAAAGCCGGTGAGGCGCCGATAGGCGATCTCCCAGTTGTCCGCGATTGCCCCGCGACGGACGAGGCCGTGTATCACACGGTCGCGCCCGAAAGCCATGCCCAATTCCTGTGCGCTGAGCGCACCGGCCACTTTCACGCCGCTATATATTGCTTTGGCGAGAAAATACACCTTGTTGCGGCCGTCCTCTGCACCATCAGAGGCTTCGAGCAGGAAGGCCGGCTCCTTGCCGCGTAGCGCATCGCGCACCTGGTCATGCCCCTGCACCGCGAGGCCTGCCTTGCGGGCAAGACCGAGGAGTTCGATACAGCGCTTGACCAGCAGACGCTCGGTCAGGTCAGACAGGCCCTCCGGCACCGTGACCTGGCCTTTGAAGCCCCGCGCGAAAGCGCCCTTTGCGGCGGCCGTATCAACGTGCCGGCGCTCGGCGCTGACCCAGACACCGCGGCCGGCAAGACGCGCCGCCACATCGGGCGTGACGACGTTTTCCGGTGACAGGACAAAGCGGATCATCGCCTCTTTCGGGAGGCGCTCGCGCGTAACCGCGCACTGACGCTCCGGCGATGCCGAAGCATCGCCGTTGTCGTCTGTTTCATTCTCTGGGATCAGGCCGGGATCACTGCTCGGGTACGGCTTCTTCATCGCCGCCCTCCGTCTGCAGGTCGGCAAGATCGATGCCGAGTTCTTCGGCGAGGGCGTCTTCGTCCTCGTCCGTGTCCGAATTGTTGCCAAGTTCGCCGAGGGCGAGGAGCGCGCGCTCCTCTTCGGTGAGTTCCGGCGCTTCTTCGGCGCCTGCCTGCTGGGCGAGGAGCGCCTCGATGGCCTCCTGCTCAATCCAGCCAGCCGCAACGCGCGCCTTCATGACGAACATCTGGGCATCATCTTTGCGCATTTCACCCTTCTTCAGGATGCCTTCGACCCAGACGGGCTTGCCGTCCGGACCGGGCTCGCGGTAGCCGGTGATATCGTCCGGCACGAGGCCAGCAACGTCTTCCACCGTCTTGACGCCCTGTTCGCCGAGCTTCACGGCGAAGGACGGCGTCATGCCTTCCAGTTCCATCACCTCGTCCTCGACACCGAGTTCGCGGCGCTTGGCGTCGTTCTCGGCGGCAACGCGGTCGAGATATTCGCGGGCGCGTTCCTGCAGCTCTTCGGCGACGTCCTTGTCGAAGCCTTCGATGGTGATGAAGTCTTCCGGCGCAACGAACGCGATCTCCTCGACCGACTCGAAGCCTTCGGAGGCGAGCAGCTGGGCGAGGGTTTCATCCGCATCCAGAGCTTTCATGAAGAGGTCGGTGCGTTCCTGGAATTCCTTCTGGTAGCGCTCGGAGTCTGCCGACTCGGTGATCAGGTCGATCTGCCAGCCGGTCAGCTGCGAGGCGAGGCGGACGTTCTGGCCGCGGCGGCCGATGGCCAGCGGGAACTGGTCGTCGGCGACAACAACCTCGACGCGGCGCTCGTCTTCGTCGAGCACCACTTTCGAGACTTCAGCCGGTTGCAGCGCGTTCACGATGAAGGTGGCGGCGTCATAGTTCCACGGAATGATATCGATCTTCTCGCCCGAAAGCTCGCCGACAACCGCCTGGACGCGCGCACCGCGCATACCGACGCAGGCGCCGACAGGATCAATGGACGAGTCGTTCGAGATGACGCCGATCTTGGCGCGCGAGCCGGGATCGCGGGCGCAGGCCTTGATCTGGATGACGCCTTCGTAGACTTCCGGCACTTCCGCCGCGAAGAGCTTGCGCATGAAATCCGGCGCGGCGCGCGACAGGAAGATCTGCGGGCCCTTCACTTCGCGGCTGACCTTGTAGAGGTAGGCGCGGACGCGGTCGTTCGGCTGGAAGTTTTCGCGCGGGATACCGTCATTGCGGCGGATGATGCCCTCGGCGCGGCCAAGGTCGACGATAACGTGGCCATATTCGACGCGCTTGACGATGCCGTTGATGACTTCGCCGACGCGGTCCTTGTATTCATTGTACTGACGTTCACGCTCGGCATCGCGCACCTTTTGCGTGATCACCTGCTTGGCGGTCTGGGCAGCAACGCGGCCGAAATCGAAAGGCGGCAGTTCTTCCTTCAGTTCGCTGCCGACGTTCAGCGTGGCATCGATCCGCTTGGCTTCCGAAAGGCGCAGCTGCTTGGCTTCATCTTCAAGATCGCCATCAGCGACCACGGTCTGCACGCGCCACAGCGTCTGTTCGCCGGTCGCGGGGTCGATCCGGGCACGGATGTCGTGCTCCTGGCCGTACTTGGCCTTGGCGGCTTTCTCGATGGCTTCCTGCATCGCCTCGATGACGATGCGCTGGTCGATCGATTTCTCTTCCGCGACCGCCTTGGCGATCTGCAGGATTTCAAGCCGGTTGGCGGATACGCCGACGGTGGTCATTGGAGATCTCCTGTCTCTTCTTCGTCAGTTTCGTCTTCGGTCTCGTCGATCTCGAAATCGGCGAGGGTATCTTCGTCTTCATCCGGCTGAGGCGGCAGATTGCCGGCCGCACGCGCCGCTTCGATCAGTTCGTCGGTGAGCACAAGGCTTGCCCGGCTCATCTCGTGGACTTCGGCGACGAGTTCGGTCTCGTCATCGAGTTCGATATGCACCCCGTCAGGGCCTTCCGACACGATGGTGCCGGTGAACCGGCGGCGGCCATCAATCGGGCGGGCAAGCTCGATCCGCGCGGCATGGCCGATCCAGCGGCCGAAATCACCGGGCCGGGTCAGCGGGCGGTCGATGCCGGGGGTCGAGACTTCGAGGAGGTAGGCGTCCGGGATCGGATCGGCCGTGTCCAGCACCGGCGAAAGCGCACGGCTGAGGCGGGCGCAGTCCTCGACATCGGTCGGGGCGCCCCCTGCCCGCTCGGCCATCACCTGCAGGTGCGGGCGGCGGCCACCGGACACGCGCAGGCGCACGATATCCATGCCGAGCCCTTCCGCGACGGGGCGGATGAGATCCAGCAGGCGGCGTTCCTGTTCGGTGAGGGCAATCATGTGCGGCGCGGCAAATCCGGATAAAGAAAAACGGCGGACCCGTTTCCGGACCCGCCGCCGATATATTTCGACTTGGCGGCTAGATAATCGCGAAAGCGGCGCCTGTCGAGGGGGGTGCTGAGGCAAAAGAAAACGGCGGCAGGTTTCCCTGCCGCCGCTTCCCTACCCCCGCGCAAGGAGGGCAAAGTCCTTAGAGGATCTTCAGATCGACAGCCGAGGTTTTGCCGCGGCGTTCGTCCTTGTGCAGTTCATACGAGATCGCCTGGTTTTCTGCGAGCGTGCGCAGGCCCGAGCGCTCAACGGCGGAAATGTGAACGAAAACGTCCGCACCACCCTCGTCCGGCTTGATGAAGCCGAAGCCTTTTTGGTCGTTGAACCACTTAACTTTTCCGGTTGCCATACTGGCTTTCCTTTACCGTGCCGGGCCGCGGCAGACGCGGGATTGCGACGCGCCGGTGCCCTTCGAAATCGGGGGAGGGAAAGTCATTGCCGTCGGTCTGACGGGGTCTTGATATTCAGACCGACCGGTTTCGATGGCCGCCAAATGCCCACAAAGAGCCCGAAACGTCAAGGATTTCTGCAGATTCAGGTGCAGACGAAGTCGTACCAGATCGGCTCACAATCGCCGAGTTTCTTTGCCTCGTAGCGGGTTGTGACATGGTCCGCGGGCGGACGGCGCCAGTCATCGGCGCGCCCGGCGGTCCATTCGAAGCCGCCGGCCGCGTGAAAGGCGAGCAGCGCCTCATCGGCATAGCTGGCCACATCGGTGGCAAACCGCACGCGCCCGCCCGGCATCATCACGCGGCGCAGCAGGTTGAGAAAAGTAGGCTGGACGAGCCGGCGCTTCTGCTGGCGGCGCTTTGGCCAGGGGTCCGGGAAGAGGATGAAAGCGCGCGAAACCGAGGCCGGCGTAAGGGCCTCAAGCAACAGCCGTGCATCCTCCGGCCACAGACGGACATTCGAGAGGCCCGCATCCTCGATACCGGCAAGGGCTTTGGCAACGCCTTCAATGAAAGGCTCGCAGCCGATGAAGCCGGTGGCGGGGTGCGCTGCAGCCTGCGCGACGAGGTGTTCGCCGCCGCCGAAACCGATTTCGAGCCAGACGTCTCCCGCGCCGCCGAACAGGCTGCGCGGATCCAGGCCGGGCACGAGGGGTGCCGGCACCTGCCAGTCGGTCAAACGGGTTTCCAGAAGGCGTTGCTGGCGCGGCGACAGAGGGCGGCCGCCGGTGCGGCCGAAGGTTCGGATCGGGCGATCCCGCGGGTTTTCATCACCGGAGGTCGTCATTCGCGCGGCCGTTCAGTCCTGGCCGGAGCGATGGTCGAAAGCGGAGGCGGCAGCGCGCACCGTGTTGAGGAGTGACTTGCGCAGTGAGATATCCTCGATCTTCTGGAAGGCCGAGATCAGCTCAAGCGTTTCAGGGGTCATCACCGGAGCGTGGGGCTCGTCCTCGTCTTCGGCGAACTCGGCATGTTCGGCTTCGAGAAACTCTTCGGCACCTTCGAAGAAGTAGCTGATCGGCACGCCGAGAACGCCGGCGATTTCGTAGAGGCGCCCGGCGGAGACCCGGTTGACGCCCTTCTCGTATTTCTGGACCTGCTGGAATGTCAATTCGAGGAGTTCGCCGAGGCGTTCCTGCGTGAGCTTCAGCTCGCGCCGGCGCCAACGGATACGCTGACCGACGACACGGTCTATTCCGCTCGGAAGTTTGCTGTCGGTCATGCCCTGCCCCCTCGCTCTGCCGTGGCGGGTGTCAAACGCACTTAACGCCTCCAGCTGACGAAGGCCAGTAGGGCAAACAGGCAGAGGCTGAACCAGAAGAGGCCCGCGCCGAGGCGCGTCTGATAGACGGTCACCGGCGCGGGTTCCGGAATCCGGTCGCGGCCATATGTGGTCGCCCAACCCTCGGGCGCGGTCTCTGCCGTGATGGTGCGCATCGTTTCGCGCCCATAACCGTCAACTATGCCGGACATGCCGCGATTGGCCGCGCGCACCAGCGGCAGGCCGGTCTCGATCGCACGGTAGCGGTTCTGCGCATAGTGCTGGGCAGGCCCCATGCCGGTGCCGAACCAGGCATCGTTGGAGACCAGCACGATCCACTGGGCACGATCGGTCAAATTCGCCTTACGGGTGATTTCCGGGAACAGGCCTTCATAGCAGATCAACGCCACGAAGGGCGGCATCCGGCCTGTGTCGATGGCGGTGGGGCCGCCGCCAGGGCGGAAGCCGGACGCAGCGAGGCGCTGAGTGGTGGGCGGCAGAAGCGGCGCGAGTTCGCGGCCGAAGGGTATGAAGTCGACAGCGGCGAGTTCGCCGAACGGCACGAGGCGGTGCTTGTCATAGAGCGAGACCGGGCCGGTCTTGTTGGCCGCCGCGTCGAGCACAGCAAGGCTGTTATAATAGACCGGCGTCTGCTCGGTCATCCACTCGTAACGCGTGGCGCCGACGATCAGTGCGCGCTCGCCGATATAGGAAGAAATGGCATCCAGCGCGTCAGATTCCTGCAGCAAGAAACCCGGCACGGCGCCTTCCGGCCAGACGACGATATCGCCGGGCTTGCTGTCCGGATATGTCAGCATGCGGATGTATTCCATCAGCACGACACCGGACTCGATCCGGTCCCAGTCTTCCTGCGGGACGCCGGCATCCATGATGACGACCGGCTGGTCTGTCAGCGGTGATGGCTCCGCAGTGCGCTCGGCGCCCCAGGCCCAGCCGAAGGCGAGCGCGATCACCGCCGCGAAGGACGGGGCAAGGCGCAGGCCGAGGCCGCGGGCTTCGCGCGTATCGACGAGGGCAGCCGGGGCCGACATCACAAAAACGGTCAGCAGGGTCAGCCAGTAGACGCCGCCCAGCGAGGCGGCCTGCGAGAGCGCCCCGCCCGGGATCCAGGTGGTGCCCGGAAGGTTCCAAGGAAAGCCCCCAAACAGGTGGCCCCGGACCCATTCGGCGAAGGCGAAGAAGAGCGCGAAGATGAAGATGCGGGACGGTGAGGCCGACCAGAAGGCGCCGGCCATTGCCGTGCAGGCGCCCCAGATCAGGCCCATGCCGGCGGGCAGCACGATCAGTGGCAGCCAGATGAAAACCAGATGCTGTTCCGGGTTCACCAGGAAGGGCATTGCCGTCCAGTGCATGCTGACGAGGAAGAAGCCCGAACCAAACGCCCAGCCCCGCAGGAAGACCGCCCTGCCCCAGCGTTTGGCGCCGCGGGCACCGTCGATCATCCAGACAAGGGCGGTGAACGAGATCGCCAGCACGGCGCTGAAGTGGAAAGGCGCGAAGGCAAAGGCCGCGAGCGCGCCGAACACGGCAGCGGCGCCAGCGGCTTGCCAGCCTTTGAGCTTGGCGAGCGACTCGTGAAGGGGGCCCAGAGCCGTGAAGCCGTGGCTGCGGACAGCATCTGACATCTAGAATCTACTCCTCGGCGGCCGGGGAAACAGTGGGCTCAGGCAGCCGGAGGCGAAGCCGCCGGATGCGCCTCGTGTCCGCTTCCATGATTTCGAGCTCTGCGCCACAGGGATGACGCAGTATTTCGCCGCGCAGTGGGACCTTGCCGGCCAGCGCCACCGCAACGCCGCCGAGCGTGTCGATCTCGGCGTCACTGTCGGCGAGGCCGAGATCGACCCCGGTTTCCTCGGCGAAATGATCGATTTCGGTGCGGGCATCCGCTTCCCAGATACGGGCGCTGCGGCGGACGAACAGGGCTTCCTCGTCGTCATGCTCGTCCTCGATATCGCCCACGATCACCTCGACGAGGTCTTCCAGCGTGAGCAAGCCATCGGTGCCGCCATACTCGTCGACAACCAACGCCAGATGAATGCGGGTCGCCTGCATCTTCACGAGCAGGTCGGTCAGCTTCATCGAGGGCGGGACGTAAAGGACTTCCCGGTGGAGCCGCTCCAGCGGACGTTTCGGAGGCTCGCCGCCCTTGGCAACCTCGGTGACCACATCCTTGATGTGGACGAAACCGATCGGATCATCGAGCGTCTCGCGGAAGACCGGCAGGCGCGAATGCGTGACTTCGGCGAAGTATTTCAGGAGTTCAGGGAACTCGGTGCCGGCCTCGACCGCCTTTATCTCGGCGCGGGGCACCATGACGTCGAACACCCTTAGCTGCTCGAACTCGGCGACCCTGAGGCGCATCACCATCGGCGCAGCTGCAGCGGTCTCGCTGGCGGCCGGCGCCGGCGAGGGCGGCGCGACCTTCTTGCGGAAGCCGAAAAGGCTGCGAAATCCCCCGGCAGGCGGGGTGTCGGTAGGGTCAGAATCACTCATCGGAAACGGTGTCGCTCAGAAGGTAGGGATTGGCTATCCCGAGGGAGGCCAGCGCCTCGATCTCAAGGCCTTCCATAAGGGCCGCCTCGGCCGGCGTTTCATGATCATGGCCGAGGAGGTGCAGGTAGCCGTGGATCAGGAGGTGGGTGAGGTGATCGCCGAGGGCCTTGCCCTGCAGCGCGGCGTCACGGGACGCCACACCGTGGGCGACGGCGATGTCGCCAAGCAAAGGGCGGTCCATCGGCAGGGCCGGGAAGGAGAGGACATCGGTCGGCTTGTCCTTGCCCCGGAAGTCACGGTTCAGCTGCTCAAGGACGCCGTCATCGGTGAGCAACAAGGACACGGTGCCTGAGGCGGGGGCGAACTTCGCGGCGGTGTCGAACGCGCGTTGACATAACGCCTCAATGTCATCGAGGGCGGACCAGGCCTCCCCTTCGACGATCAGTGCAAGGTCGATCATGGCGCCGCTCAGCTCTCGCCTGCCGCGGCATAGGCGTCGATGATCCGGCTGACGAGGCCGTGGCGGACCACGTCGGCGGCGGTGAGGTAATGCGCTGCGATGCCATCGACATTTTCGAGAATGCGCAGCGCGTGTTTGAGGCCTGACGTCTGGCTGCCCGGCAGGTCGACCTGGCCCGGATCGCCGGTCACCACCATGCGGCTGTCGCGGCCGAGGCGGGTCAGCACCATCTTCATCTGGGCGACGGTCGTGTTCTGCGCTTCGTCGACGATGACGAAGGCATTCTTGAGGGTACGGCCGCGCATGAAGGCGATCGGGGCGACCTCGATCTCGCCGCGCGACATGCGCCGCTCCATCTGTTCCTGGCCCATCAGGTCGCGCAGCGCGTCCCAGATCGGCAGCATGTAGGGATCGACCTTCTCTTCCAACGTGCCGGGAAGGAAGCCGAGTTTCTCGCCGGCCTCGACTGCCGGACGGGTGACGATCAGGCGCTGGCGGAGGCCTGCCTGAAGCTCTGCAACACCCATGGCGACCGCGAGGTAGGTCTTGCCGGTGCCGGCTGGACCCACGCCGAAGATCAGCGCGTTGTCGCCGTCGGACAGCAAGTCGATATACTTCGCCTGGCCGCGCGTCATCGCGGTGACGGGTTTGCGCAGGCCCTTCAACCCACTGAAGGATTGCGCTGGGGATTGGGCCGCCTGAAGCGCGCCGTCGAGTTCCATCTCCACCGGCTGGGCGCCGCTGCGGAGGCGGCGTTCGAATTCGGCGAGGGCCGCCTCGGCAATCGAGACCCCCTCTTCCGTTCCGTCCAGCCGGATGCCGCCGCCCTGGCTTTCGGCGCGCAGGCCGTATGGCTTGAGGCGGGTCTCAAGCAGCGCAAGGTGGCGATGGTGCGGGCCGCAAAGATCGCGCAGCCGTTCGGCCTGCGAAACCTGATAGACGCGGCTGACCGTTTCGGTGCTGGGCATGCTGGCGGGCGGACGTTTTGCGCTCACTGAGCGGGCTCGCGGGCGCGAACAAGCTCGGCGGTCAGTGAGTTGAGGCTGGCGCCTGTGACACACACATCGACAAGGCTGCCGATCAGCGCGTCCGGCCCTTCAAAATGCACGGCTTGCAGGTAAGGCGAGCGGCCGTGCAGCTGGCCGGGATTGCGGCCCTTGCCGGTGACGAGAACGGGCAGCGTCTTGCCGATCTGCTGGGCATTGAAGCCGGTCTGCTGCTCCCGCAGCAGTGCCTGAAGGGCCTGAAGGCGCTCGTCCTTCACCGCTTCGGAGACATGACCGTGCATTTCTGCAGCCGGCGTGCCGGGGCGGGAGGAGTATTTGAAGGAATAGGCAATCGCATAGCCGACATCACGGGCGAGCTGCATGGTCGCCTCGAAATCCGCGTCGCTCTCGCCGGGGAAGCCGACGATGAAGTCGGTGGCTAGGGCGATATCGGGCCGCGCCTTGCGGACGCGCGCGATGATGTCCCGGTAGTGATCTGCGGTGTGGCCGCGGTTCATCGATTTCAGGATACGGTCGGAGCCCGATTGCACCGGGAGGTGCAGGAACGGCATCATGGCAGGCGTATCGCCATGCGCGGCGATCAGGTCGTCATCCATGTCGCGCGGATGGCTCGTCGTGTAACGGATCCGCTCGATACCGCCGACTTTCGCTATGTGGCGCACGAGCTGGCCGAGGGCCCAGTCATTTCCGCCCTCAAGGCGCGGTGCGGCGCCGTGGAAGGCGTTGACGTTCTGGCCGAGCAGGGTGACCTCGCGCACGCCCTTGGAGGCAAGGTCGCGCACTTCCGCAACGATGTCGTCTACACTGCGGGACATCTCGGCGCCGCGCGTGTAGGGCACCACGCAGAAGGTGCAGAACTTGTCGCAGCCCTCCTGCACCGAAACAAAGGCGGTGGGGCCGTCCGGATCGCGGGTCTTGGGCAGGGCGTCGAACTTCTCGACCGTGTCGAACTCGGTCTCAAGGCGGTCACCGACCGCGCGGCTGGCGCGGGCGATCATCTCGGGCAACTTGTGATAGGCCTGCGGGCCGAGGACGAGGTCCACCGCAGGCTGGCGGCGGATGATTTCGGCGCCCTCAGCCTGGGCGACGCAGCCGGCAACAGCGATCGTCATCCGGCCGCCGGAGGCCTGTTTCATCAGTTTCAGCTGGCCGAGCTCGGAATAGACCTTCTCGGTGGCCTTCTCGCGGATATGGCAGGTGTTAACCACCACGAGGTCCGCCGCTTCAGGGCTTTCGACTGGCGCATAGCCGAGCGGCTTCAGCACATCGCGGATGCGCTCGGAGTCGTAGACGTTCATCTGGCAGCCATAGGTCCTGATAAACAGGCCCTTCAGGGGCTTAGCGTCGGAGGCTGGGTTCATCGGGCGGCTTATGCCTGAAAAGGCGGCAGGCTGAAAGAACCTTCCTCCATCTCCTCGCCCAGCGGCAATGAACGCCTTCACAGAAGAGGAAAGGGCCTTAGGGTACCTGCAAACTGACAATTCAGGCCGGGGAGCCCCTTTTATGTTCGACAAGTTCTTTGCCGATTTCGAGGCCGGCGTGGCCAATGTGAGCGGCTTCATCTGGGCGGGCGAATGGAACGGCGAAAGCCTGCTGCCTCTTGGCCCGATCATCGTGCTTCTGCTGGGGACCGGCATTTATTTCATGTTCCGCATCGGCTTCCGTCCGATCCGGCGGCTGGTTCCGGCCATCGGCGAAGTCTGGGCAGGCCGGAAGGGCAATGGCGACCCGAGCGCGATCACGCCGTTCCAGGCTTTGACGACCGCCCTTTCGGGTCAGGTCGGCACCGGCAACATCGTGGGCGTGGCGACGGCCATTACCCTCGGAGGACCCGGCGCCGTGTTCTGGATGTGGATCACCGCCATCTTCGGCATGGCGCTCGCCTTCGCGGAAAGCTCCCTCGCCATCAAGTACCGCGAGCGGGATGAGTTCGGCCGCTTGAACGGTGGCCCGATGTACTACATCACCAACGGCCTCGGAAAACACTGGAAGTGGCTCGCCATCCTTTTCTGCATCGGCACGATATTCTCTGCCACCGCCACAGGCGGGATGGTGCAGGCGAACGGGATTACCCAGAACCTCGTGGAAACGTTTGGAGGTGTGTTCGGCAATCAAGGCTTCCTCGCTGCAACCGTCAGCATCGGCGGGGTCGAGATTGCCCTCGCCAAGATCGTCATCGGACTGGTGATGTCCGTCCTCGTGTTCATCATCATTGTTGGCGGGATCAAGTCGATCGGGAATGTCGCAGAGAAACTCGTGCCGGCGATGGCGCTGCTCTACGTGGTCATGAGCCTCGTCGTGCTGGGACTGAACTTCCAGGAAATCCCGCACGCTTTCGCGATGATCTTCACCTCCGCGCTCGGGCTGCAGCAAGCGGCGGGTGGGCTTGCCGGTTACGCAGTGCTGTCGGCAATCCGGTTCGGTGTGGCGCGCGGCCTGTTCTCGAATGAAGCGGGACAAGGCTCGGCGCCGATCGCCCATGCTGCTTCGCAGATGAAGAACCCCGCCACCCAGGGCGAGATCGCGATGATCGGGGTGTTTGTCGACACATTGATCATCTGCACCATGACGGCGCTGGTGATCATCACCGCGGAAGGAAGCTTCCGCACGGCGCCGGAACTGCTGGCAGATGCCGACATGGTTGCGGCCGGCCTGACCGAGACCACCACTCACCTCTGGATGGCGCATGATGCCAATCCCGCGACGCTGACCAACCGTGCCTTCACGGATGCGATACCCGGCCCGGTGGGGGGATGGATCGTCACGATCTGTCTGACCCTGTTTGCGTTCACGACGATCATCGGCTGGTCCTACTATGCCGAACAGGCCGTGACCTACCTGATCGGCGAATGGGCGACGATGCCGTTCCGCTACATCTGGTGCGTGGTGATCTTCATCGGTGCTCTGGCGCAGGTGAACTTCGTCTGGATGTTCGGCGACATGGCAAACGCTTCCATGGCGATACCCAACCTGATCGCGATCCTTGCATTGTCAGGTGTCGTGATCGCGATTCACCGGGCGAACGGTGACCCCGATACGGCCGATGGCGAGAGCATCATCCCTCTATCGGCAAAAGCAGCGGCAGGGGCAAAGGCCGAATAGGCCTGCGCCCCTGACCTCTGCCTCGACTAGATCGTCAGGACGATCTTGCCGAAGTGCTGCTGGCTGGCCTGGTGGGCGAAGGCGGCGGCGATCTGGTCGAGCGGGAAGCGGCTGTCGATCACCGGCTTGAAACCGGTCGCATCGATGGCGTCCACCATGTCCTCCTGCTGGCGGCGGGAGCCGACCGTGATGCCGGAGAGTGTGATGTTGCGCGAGAAGAGCGCGGCGGTCGGCACCTCGCCTGAGACGCCGGTGAGCACGCCGATCAGCGAGATATGGCCGCCGGGGCGGCAGGCATTGATGGACTGGGCCATGGTGCCCGGACCGCCGATCTCGACGACTTCATCGACGCCTCGCCCGCCGGTCAGTTCGAAAGCCTTTTTGCCCCAGTCCGGCGTTTCCTTGTAGTTGATCACGTGATCGGCGCCGAGGGCGCGGAGCTTCTCGAGCTTGGCTTCGGACGAGGAGGTGGCGATCACGCGCGCGCCGGTCGCCTTGGCGAATTGCAGTGCGAAGATCGAGACGCCCCCGGTGCCCTGCACAAGAACCCAGTCGCCCGGCTTGGTGCGGGTTTCGACATACATTCCGCGCCAGGCGGTGAGCGCCGCGCAGGGTAGCGTGGCGGCCTCGTCGAAGGTCCAGCCTTTCGGCATGCGGGTGAAAGCGGTTTCGGGGCCGGCATAAAGCTCGCAGCCGAAGCCGTCTGCGCCGTCGCCCGGCACCGACTGGAAGCCTGCCGCTTCGACCTGGCCGGACTGCCAGTTTGGGAAGAAGAGCGAGATGACCTTGTCGCCAACCTTCCATTTCGTGACGCCCTCGCCGACGGCAACAACTTCGCCGGCGCCATCCGACATCGGGATGCGGCCGTCGGGGGTGGGGATGCCGCCGAGGACGACGATGAAGTCGTGATAGTTGAGCGAGCTCGCGCGCACGCGCACCAGGACTTCACCCGCCTTCGGCTTCGGATCGGCGCGGTTTTCAATGACGAGATTGGTAAGCCCACCGGGCTTCTTGACGGCTGCTACTTTCATGGATCGGTCCTCCCGTGTTTGGACCACGGGAGGCGGCGCGCCCTAGGGGAAGTCAAGAGGCGGCGAGGCGGGCTTCCCTTAGGGCCTTTCGGCGCACTTTTCCGGCATCGTCGCGGACCGGCTCGCCGACATATTCGAAACTCTTCGGCACCTTATAGCGGACGAGGCGCTCGGCGAGGTGAGCTTCCATAGCTTTAGGATCGGCAGGGCCTTCGGGCCGATCGATCACGGCATGAAGGCGGGCGCCCATGTCCTCGTCCGGCAGGCCGATGACGGCAGAGGAGCGCACCCCGGGGAACGCATCTATCGCAGCTTCGACTTCGGCCGGGTAGATATTGGCGCCGCCGACCAGGATCATGTCTGACAGACGGTCGGTCAGGTAGAGGTAGCCTTCGGCGTCCATCCAGCCCATGTCGCCGAGGCTTTCCCAGCCGCCTTCGATGGCCTTGGCCTCAGCGCCGATATAGCGATAGGTCGTCCCTGCCCCGGCGAGCGGCCGGATGAAAACTTCGCCGACCTTGCCCGGAGGCAGCGTCTCGCCGTCTTCGCCGACAATCTTCATCTCGCAGGTCTCGACGGGTCTGCCGACCGAACCCTTGTGTCTCAGCCAGTCCGTACCCTGAATGGTGGTGGAGCCCTGCCCCTCGGTACCGCCATAGAGTTCCCAGATCACCTCCGGCCCGAGCCATTCGATGAAGCATTCCTTGAGCCAGGGCGGGCAAGGCGCGGCGAGGTGCCAGAGCGCCTTTAGGCTGGAAAGGTCATACCGTGTACGGAGCTCTTCCGGCAGCGCCCAGATACGGCGCATCATGGTGGGCACCATGTAGACGACATCAACCTTGTGCGCCTCGATAAGCCGCAGGGTCTCCTCAGCATCGAAACGCGTGGTCACCACAACGGTGCAGCCTTTGAACAATGCCGTCATCGCCCACAGGAACGGGCCATTATGATAGAGCGGGCCGGGGATCAGCATGCATCCCTGCTGCGGGATTTCCAGCAACGGCACATCCGGGTCTGCCGCGGCGGGCTGTTTCGAGACTATCAGTTTGGGCCGGCCTGTTGAGCCACCCGAAGTCATAGCCTTGTAGCTGATCGCGGTGACTTCCGGCAGCGGCGTATTGGAAAGAGCGGCATCCGGCACATAGCCCGCCGGAAGGCAGGCAATGGGAGCATACTCACCAGGCTCGACACCGACGACAAGGCTGGGTGCGCCGACCTCGACAATCTGGTCGCGCTCGAACTTCGGTAGCCGGGCGGAAACCGGCTGGGGCGTGGCGCCAGCTTTCCAGGTCGCAAGGCAGGCCTCAAAGAACTCGATCCCGTTGGGCAGGGCGATGGTGACGAAGTCGTCCTTCTTTACACCCAGCGCCTGATAAGCGCGGGCGATGCGGTTGGTGCGCGCTTCAAGCTCGCCCCAGGTGAGGCTACCGCCTTCGTGCACGAGCGCCGTGCGCGCAGGTTGCACCGCCGTCCAGTGCGCAATGATCCGGGAAAGTGATATCTGTGCCATTGCGTTCCTCCCTTGTTTTTGTTTGCAGGCTGACGGTCAGATTCCGGCCCGCCTCAGGAGGCGCTGGAACCCGGCCCAGAATTCCGCGCGGCGGTCATCGGTTTCCATCAGGATTTCGTGCATCGCGCCCTCGACCGTGATGTGCTCGCAGTCTTTGAGCCGGCGGCAGATTTCCGCATGGCTGGCATTGTCGACCAGCTTTTCCTCCGCCGCCGAGGCTACGAAAACGGGGATGGTGACTTTCGCGAGCGCCTTTGGTTTTGTGAAGGTTGCGAGGATATCGAGCGACGCGCCGAGCCAACCCCAGGTGACCGGACCGAGTTCGAGGTCCGGCGCGGCGTCGACGAGGTCGCGCTGCAGTTCCCAGCGGCGCTTGTCATGCGTCACGATATTGTTCTCGAAGCGCTCGGGCGGGCCGGGCTGCACAGCATAATCGCCGGACCGGCCTGTCGCGCGCATCGCCCAGACGAGATAGCTCATGCCGAAGAATTTAGACTTGAGGCCCCACATCGGCGCGCAGAACGCGGCGGCATCGACCTTGACGAAATCCTGCGCGATCGCCGCGAGCGCAATGGCGCCTCCCATCGAATGCGCAAGGCAGACATAGGGACGGGGGAGACTGCCCTTCAGTTCGCCGAGGCCGTTTGCCAGCGCGCCCATGAACGTCTCGAACCGGTCGATATGGCCCTTCTTGCTGTCTCCTAGAAGACGCTCCGACAGGCCCTGCCCCGGCCAGTCGAGGATCAGGATGGCGAAGCCCATCTTCTGCAGTTCGCGGCCGACCTCGAAATACTTCTCGATAAACTCCGTCCGGCCCGGGCAGACGATGACCGTGCCGCGCGGCTTGGTGGGTGAAAGCGCCGGGGCCGCACAGGCGCGCAGCTCTCGCCCGCCCTCGCCCTTGAACCAGACGACCCGCGCGCCTTCGGGCGCCGGGTTGCCCTTGACGTTCACGAAGCCGGATTGCCGCGTCTGAATGTCAGCCATGGGTTGAGGTTCCGGATTTAGCCACCAGCAAAATTGAAAAGGCCGCCCGCAGCTGTCGCCGGGCGGCCTTGCAAGTCAATCCCTCAGGACAGGCCGTATCAGCCGGCGAGCTTTTTCATGACGGTCTGGAGTTGCATGGCAACCGACATGTCGCCGGCCACTTTCAGCTTGCCCTGCATGAAGGCCATCGTCGGGTCCATGGCGCCGGAGGCGATCTTGGCGAAATCATCCCAGCTAACCGAAATCGTGGCGTCGGCCGGGCCGTCGGAGTTGTCAGCGGTGCCTGCGGCGCCGTTGAGGAGCAGTTTGCCGACGCTGCCAAAATCGAATTTAACCGATTTCTTGAAATCGCCGCCGCCAGCGAGAGCTTCAGATGCGCGGGCCGTAAGTTGTGCGAGATCCATCCTGGGTTTCCTCCTTGGGAATTGGGTCTGGCCCCGGATAAAGCAAACCGGCGCGGATGGGGCAAGAAGAATCCCTTGACGTGCTCAGCGGCAAGTTGATCACCTGCGCGCCATGAGCTGGGAAAAAGCAATCGAAGAACTGCGGCGCCGGGAACGCCTCGCCGAGAAGATGGGCGGCGAGGAGCCGGTCGAGCGCCAGCGGGGGCGCGGCAAGCTTACCGTGCGGGAGCGCGTGGCTTTCCTGGTCGATCCCGGCAGTTTTCACGAGATCGGCAAGATTGCCGGCAAGGCGACTTACGGACCGGATGACGAGCTGGCAGGGTTCACGCCCTCGACCTCGGTGACCGGGCGCGCACGGATCGAAGGCAGGCCGATCTGTGTGCTGGCGGACGATTTCACGGTGCGCGGCGGCGCATCGGACGCCTCGATCTGGCAGAAGATGGTCCAGATGATCAAGATGGCGACCGAGTACCGGATGCCGCTGGTGCAGATGATCGACGGCACGGGCGGCGGCGGGTCGGTCAAGGCGCTGGAGAAAGACCCGCGCACCTATATTCCGGAGACGCCGGGCTGGAACGAGATTGTCACCGGCCTGTCGCAGGTGCCTTTCGTGACCCTCGCGCTGGGCCCGTGTGCGGGCATGGGCGCGGGCCGGCTGGCGGCGAGCCATTTCTCGATCATGGTGAAAGAACTCAGCCAGGTCTTCGTGGCGGGGCCACCCGTCGCGATTGCGCTGGGCGAGAATGTCACCAAGGAAGAACTCGGCGGCTGGAAGATCCAGGGGCAGAACGGCACGGTCGACAATGTGGTCGACAGTGAGGCGGACGCCTTTGCCGCCGCGCGGCGCTTCCTTTCCTACCTGCCGCCCTCGGTGCATCACCTGCCGGAGCGCCTTCAGCCCACGGATGACCCGAAGCGCAAGGAAGAGAGCCTTATCTCCCTCGTGCCAAAGGATGGGCGCACGCCTTACAAGCCGCGCAAGATCATTGAGGCGGCCGTCGACAAGGGCAGCTTCTTCGAGATCGGCCATGACTGGGGCCGCGGCATTGTCACCGGTCTCGCCCGGATCGACGGCTACGCCGTCGGCATCATGGCAGGGGACCCCTTCTTTCTCGACGGCGCCTGGACGGCTGACGTGTGCGACAAGGTCACGCGCCACATGGATCTCTGTTCCACCTTCCACTTGCCGGTGATCCACTTCGTCGATTGCCCTGGCTTCGCGGTCGGTGTCCGCGCGGAAACAGCGGGCGTGACGCGCGCCGGAGTGCGGGCGATGACGGCAGTCTATCAGGCTGACGTTCCGGTCTGTTCGGTCGTCATCCGCAAGGCATATGGGCTTGCCGGCTCGGCGATGATGAACCAGTCGAAGACCAAATGGCGTTATTGCTGGCCGAGCGGCGACTGGGGCTCGCTGCCGATGGCTGGCGGGATTGAAGCGGCATTCCGGAAGGAACTCTCCGAAGCCGAAAACCCCGAGGAGTTGAAAGCAGCTCTCTACCGAAAGTTCGAGGCGATCCGCTCGCCTTTCCGGACAGCCGAAAGCTTCCTCGCGGAGGAAATCATCGACCCGCGCGAAACGCGTTCGCTGCTTGTCGACTTCGCCCATCATGCCCAGCGCGCGCTCACGCCCGGCGAGCGGCGCGTCACCTTCCGCCCCTGAAAAGCGTCAACTCTCCCTGAAAGCGGCACCCTCTTGCCATTTTCAGAATCATGATGCGTGAGTGACCCGTTCCGGGGAGGATCATATCATGAAGTTCAAGTTCTTGTTGGCCGCCGCCGTGGCCGCAACAACCCTCGCAGCCTGCGGAGGCGCAGGCGGCAATTACGACACGAGCCCGTCCATGGCGCCGCCCGAGGCGGCCAAAATGGCGGATGCCTCGTATATGGAGGAGGTCGCTGCCGAGGGCGGGGAAGCGGCGCCAGCTGAGCCGGGTAGTGTTCAGTATATCGCCTATTCGCACAGCATCGGCATGCGCCTACCGGTCAAGTCTATCGAGCCGACAATGCAGGCGCATATCGATGCCTGCAACAAGGCGGGGCCGTCGGTCTGCGTGGTCACCAATTCCTGGCTGAACGCCTATTCCGAAGACCAGGCCTCAGCCTCGCTGAACCTGCGTGCGACACCGGCCTGGATTGAAACCTTCCTTGGCGGCATCGAGGCCGAGGCCGAAGCCGTGAAAGGCGAGGTGACCAATCGTCAGACCACGGCGGAAGACCTGACCGTTTCAATCATCGATTCGGATGCCCGGCTGAAGGCACAGGAAACCCTGCGCGGACGCCTCGAACAATTGCTGGCAAGCAGGCCGGGCGAATTGAAGGACGTTCTGGAAACCGAGCGCGAACTCGCCCGAGTCAACGGCGAGATCGACTCGCTGAAATCCAGCCTTGCAGCGCTGCGCCAGCGCGTCGACATGAGCCAGCTCTCGGTCAGCTATGAGACGAAGGTGGCGCCGCTGTCGCAAGGCGCGCTCACACCCATCGGCGATGCCTTCGGCAACTTCTTCTATAACCTGTCGAGCTCTATCGCATGGGTGATTACAGCTTTCGCGAGCGGCCTCCCGGTTCTGCTTCTCATCGGCGCCCTGCTCTGGGTCTGGCTACGCCTGATTTGGCCGCGCATCCGCCGGAAGAAACCTCCGGCGGCATGAGCTGTGGAAGAGAGGCCGGGCGCTAGGCGCGCTCGGCCTGTTTCTTTTTCGGGGCTGGCTTGCGGGCAAGCAGCATCGCGGCGACTTCCTTCGGCACGATCATCAGCATCTGGCCGAGCGTTGCCTCCCAGTTGTCAAGAAGCTCGCGCGCGCGCAGCGATCCGGTGCGGCGGGCATGTTCCTCGATCAGGGCTTTTGCCTCGCCGACATGTTCGTCGGCCATATCCGCAAGCGGATACCAGTCGATCGAATCCGGGTTGACCACCTGGTTGAACCGGCCTGACGGGTCCCAGACATAGGCCGCACCGCCGGTCATGCCGGCCCCGAAGTTGTCGCCCACAGGTCCGAGGATGACCGCTCGCCCGTTCGTCATGTACTCGCAGCCATTCGCGCCGCAGCCTTCAACGACGGCCTTGGCGCCCGAATTGCGTACGGCGAAGCGGACACCCGCCGTGCCGGCTGCAAACAGCTTGCCGGCAGTTGCGCCATAGAGACAGGTGTTGCCGATGATCGCATCTCCGATGGCCGAGCGCCGGTCGCGCGGGCGCGGCGTGACGACGATGGTGGCCCCCGAGAGGCCCTTGCCGACATAATCGTTCGCATCGCCGAGCACTTCGAGCAGGAGGCCCTGAACGCTGAACGCGCCAAGCGACTGCCCGGCGGAGCCTTCCAGCCGGATGTGGAGACGGCCTTCGGGCAGAGACTGCATGCCGAACTTGCGCGTGATGCGCGAGCTGGACCGTGCGCCAATGGCCCGCATCGTGTTCTGAACGCCGTATTCCAGCTGCATCTTCTCGCCGCGCTCGAAGAAGGGTTCGGCGTCGCGCAGGATCTGCGCGTCGAGCGTGTCGGGCACGGGCTCGCGCCGGTTCGGCTTGTAGACGACCGGCGAGTCCGTATCGACCTGCACGAGGAGGGGGTTGAGATCGAGGTCGTCGAGATGGGTCGCGCCGCGGCTGACCTGCTTCAGGAGGTCCGTACGCCCGATGGCCTCGTCGAGGGATTTCAGGCCCAGCGAGGCGAGGATTTCGCGCACGTCTTCGGCGATGAAGCTCATCAGGTTGACGACCTTGTCCGGCGAGCCGCTGAACCGTGCACGGAGGGCCTCGTCCTGCGTGCAGACGCCGACCGGGCAGGTGTTCGAGTGGCACTGGCGCACCATGATACAGCCCATCGCGACGAGCGACGCTGTACCGATACCGTACTCTTCGGCGCCGAGCATGGCGGCGATCACAATGTCACGCCCGGTGCGCAGGCCGCCATCCGTACGCAGAGTGATCTTGTCACGCAGGTTGTTAAGCGACAGGACCTGATGAGCTTCGGCGAGGCCGATTTCCCAGGGAAGGCCGGCATACTTGATCGACGTCTGCGGGCTCGCGCCCGTGCCGCCGACACCGCCGGCGATAAGGATGATGTCAGCCTTTGCCTTCGCAACACCGGCAGCCACCGTGCCGACGCCGGACTGGGCAACCAGCTTCACGCAGACGCGGCAATCCGGGTTGATCTGTTTCAGGTCATAGATCAGCTGCGCGAGGTCTTCGATCGAATAGATGTCATGGTGCGGCGGCGGTGAGATCAGCGTCACGCCGGGCGTGGCATGGCGCAGCTTCGCGATCAGCTCGGTCACCTTGAAGCCGGGCAGCTGGCCGCCCTCCCCGGGCTTTGCGCCCTGGGCCACCTTGATTTCGATCTCGCGGCACTCGTTGAGATACTCCGCCGTCACGCCGAAACGGCCGGAGGCGATCTGCTTCACCGCAGAGTTCATATTGTCGCCATTGGGCAGCGGACGATACCGCGCACGGTCCTCGCCGCCTTCTCCGGACACGGACTTTGCGCCGATCCGGTTCATCGCGATGTTGAGCGTGCCGTGAGCCTCCGGCGACAGTGCGCCGAGCGACATGCCGGGCGTGACGAAGCGCTTGCGGATCTCGTTGATCGACTGGACCTGCGCGAGCGGAATGGACACGCCGGCAGCCTTGAAATCGAGCAGGTCGCGCAGCTGGATCGGATCGCGGGCATGCACGGCGTCGACATACTTGCGATAAATCGCATAGTCGCCGCGGTCACAGGCAGCCTGCAAGGTGTGGATCAGGTTGCCGTCGAGCGCGTGCAGTTCGTCCGAAGCACGCAAGCGGTAGAAGCCGCCAACGGGCAACGAGATCACATCCTCATCGAACGCCTTCTGGTGACGCACCAGCGCGTTCTCCTCGAGGCCGGCAAGGCCGAGGCCCGAGATGCGGCTCGACATGCCGGGGAAATAATCCGCCACCAGCGCGCGGCTGAGGCCGAGCGCTTCAAAGTTATAGCCGCCGCGATAGGAGGAGATGACCGAGATGCCCATCTTCGAGATGATCTTCAGGAGACCCGCTTCGATGGCATCTTTGAAGTTCTTCACGGCTTGGCCGAGTGTCAAATCCCCGAGCAGGCCGCGCGAATGACGGTCGGCGATCGCTTCCTGTGCGAGATAGGCATTGACGCAAGTTGCGCCGACGCCGACGAGGACAGCGAAATAGTGCGTATCCAGACATTCGGCAGAGCGCACGGTGATCGAGCAGAAGGTCCGCAGGCCCTGCGCGACGAGGTGTGAGTGTACAGCGCCGGTCGCCAGGATCATCGGCACGGCGATGCGGCTCGCAGATTGCTTTTCATCGGTGAGAATGATGTGCTCGCGGCCCGCGCGCACTGCCTCTTCCGCCTCGCGGCGGATGCGCTCAAGCGCTTCTTTCAGCGCAGCACCTTCGGTTGTCACATCATCTGCTGCAAAGGTACAGTCGATGATTTCCGTGCCGAGGCCAAGGCGTGTGATCAGGCGCTCATACATGCCGGTCGTGAGCACCGGGCTCTCAAGGACGAACACTTCCTGCTGGGACTTGTCCGTATCCAGAACGTTGCCGAGGTTCTTGAACCGCGTGCGCAGGCTCATCACGCGGCCCTCGCGCAGGGGGTCGATGGGCGGATTTGTGACCTGGCTGAAATTCTGCCGGAAGAAGTGGCTCATCGGACGATAGGCCGAGGACAAGACGGCCGGGGCCGTATCGTCGCCCATCGAGCCGACGGCTTCCTTTCCGCCTTCCGCCATCGGCGCAAGGATCAGCTCAAGTGTTTCCAGCGTAAAGCCTGCGGCCGTCTGGCGGCGCAGCAGATCTTCGCGGTTGAAGAGGACGGGCTCCGGTCCGGGACCGATTTCCGGCTCGAGCTCAACCACCGCCTGGAGCCACTCTTCATAAGGCGCCTGAGCGGCAAGGTGATCAACGATCTCGCGGTGATCGTAGAACTTGCCCGTCTGAAGGTCCGCCGCGATCATGCCGCCCGCAGGGATCGATCCGCGCTTGGCAATCTCGTGATTGCCGAGCGGGCACATCCCTGTCTCGGAGCCGACCGCAAGGATACCGTCCGTCGTCAGAGCATAACGCAGCGGGCGAAGACCGTTGCGGTCTAGGCCGGCGACAGCCCAACGGCCATCGAAGGCCGCGATGCCGGCCGGGCCATCCCAGGGCTCCATCACGGAGTTGCAATAGTCGTAAAGGGCGCGGTGCGCAGTCGGCATCACCGACTCGCGCTTCGACCAGGCCTCCGGGATCAGCATCGCCTTCGCCATCGGCGCCGAGCGGCCTGACTTGCAGAGCATCTCCCAGACCGCATCCAGCGCGCCGGAATCCGAAGTGCCATCCGGAATGATCGGCTTGATGTCGTCGACATTGTCGCCGTAAGCTTCAGAGACCATCCGGATCTCGTGGCTCTTCATCCAGTTCTTGTTGCCGCGCAGCGTGTTGATCTCGCCATTATGTGCGATCATACGGAAGGGCTGGGCGAGTGCCCATTGCGGGAACGTGTTCGTCGAATAGCGCTGGTGGTAGATCGCGAAAGCCGAGACGAAGCGCTCGTCACGCAGGTCCAGATAGAAATTGTCGATATCCGCCGCAAGGAACATGCCCTTGTAGATGAGCGACTTGTGGTTCAGCGAGCAGACATAGAAAGACGGAATGCTCGCCTCGCGCGCCCGGCGCTCGATGCGGCGGCGGCAGACGTACAGTTCGCGCTCCAGTTCCTCGGTGCTGCGATGACGCGCATCGCGGAACATGATCTGCTCGATGGCGGGCCTCGTGTCCTTCGCCTTCTGGCCGATCACGGAGACGTCCACCGGCGGCTGGCGCCAGCCATAGATGTAGAAACCGGAGCGCAGCACTTCGCGCTCCACCAGCGTGCGACCCGCTTCCTGCGCCGCGAAATCCGTCCGCGGAAGGAAAATCTGCCCGACACAGATCCGGTCATCCGTCGGGTTGTGGCCAGTGCGGCTCACATGCTCTCGGAAGAATTCCTGCGGCACATCGAGGCGGATTCCCGCGCCGTCGCCGGTCTTGCCATCGGCGTCGACTGCGCCGCGGTGCCAGACGTTCTTCAGTGCCGCGATACCCATTGCGACGATCTCTCGCTTCGGCTTGCCGTCCAGCGAGACCACGAGGCCGACGCCGCAAGCGTCCTTCTCGTCTTCCGGATTATAGGCGTGGCCATCGATCAGTTTCTGGCGATTGGCTTCGTACTGTTTCACATAGTCCGACATCTGACTTACTCCGCCGCCACTTTATCCGAAGCCATGGCCCGCATGGCCTTATGCATCGCTTCTGCCGCATCGCGGCCATCCTTGATTGCCCAGACCACCAGCGAGGCCCCGCGCACGATATCGCCCGCGGCATAGACGCCCGGCAGGCTGGTCTGCATCGTCGCATAGTCGACACGCACGGCGCCCCAGCGGTTCACCGTCAGCGAAGGCTCATTGAACAGCATCGGCAGGTCTTCCGGGTCAAAGCCGAGCGCCTTGATCACCATGTCGGCCTTGACGTCGAAAGTCTCGCCGGACTTCACCGGGCTCTGGCGACCGGATGCGTCCGGCTCACCGAGCTTCATTCGGCTGGCGCGCACCGCTTTGACCTTGCCGCCCTTCGTATCGAGGATCGCTTCCGGATTGGCGAGCCATTCGAACACGACGCCTTCTTCCTCGGCGTTCTGAACTTCGCGCTGCGATCCCGGCATGTTGGCGCGGTCACGGCGATAGAGGCAGGTGACGGATTTCGCGCCCTGACGCACCGCCGTGCGGACGCAATCCATCGCCGTGTCGCCGCCGCCGATGACAACAACGCGCTTGCCTTCGGCGTTCATGTCGCCGGAGTCAAACGCCGGGACAGCATCACCCAGCCCCTTGCGGTTGGACGCTGTGAGATAGTCAAGTGCGGCGAGCACGCCTTCGGCGCCGCTACCCGGACATTTCAGGTCTTTCGCAGCATACACTCCGGTGGCGATCAGCACCGTGTCATGCGCCGAACGCACGTCGCCCAGCGCGATATCCCTGCCGACGCGCGTGTTGAACCGGAACGTGATGCCGGACGCCTCAAGATGCCGGATCCGGCGCTCGACGACCTCCTTCTCCAGCTTGAATCCGGGAATGCCGTAGATCAGCAGCCCGCCGCCCCGGTCATAGGCGTCGTAGACGGTGACCTGGTAGCCCTTCCGGCGCAGCTGCTCGGCTGCGGCAAGGCCGCCAGGCCCTGCCCCGATGATGCCGGCCGACTGGCCCCGCTCGCGCGGCGGCTTGATGGGCTGGATCCAGCCTTCGGCCCAGGCGGTGTCCGTGATGTGTTTCTCGATCGAGCCGATGGTCACCGTGCCGTGTCCGGACTGCTCGATCGTGCAGATGCCTTCGCAAAGCCTATCCTGCGGACAGATGCGGCCGCAGATTTCCGGCATGTTGTTGGTGGAGGACGAGACGCGCCAGGCTTCTTCCATCCGGCCTTCGGCGGCGAGTTTCAGCCAGTCCGGAATATTGTTCTGGAGCGGACAACCCTGCTGGCAGAAGGGCACGCCGCACTGCGAGCAGCGGCTGGCCTGCGTCTTTGCGGCCTCGGCGGAGAAGTCGGCATAGATTTCGCGGAAGTCGTCGGCCCGCGCCGCAGCCGGGCGCTTCGCGGGCATCGCGCGGGAGACTTTCGTGAACTGCAGCATCTTCTCGGCCATGGGCTTCTTGTCTTTCGTCCGGAACGTGAGGAAGGCCGGTGTCCGGCGCGTCAGGCCCTGCTCTTACGCAGTCCCCGAGCCGGCAACAATATGGTTGTTGAATTTATAGTATCGTATTGATACTTAAAAAGGCGAATACATGCAGAAATTGCCTGCGGCGGCTCTCCATAAGGAATAATACATATCATTTTGGAATTCCTACATCAGCAGCGTTTCCTGCGTTTTGCGCCGCCACAGGCGATTCAAAGTTTTACCAATCTGGGCTAGGGCTGGCTTTCCTCCAGTCGCCGCGCGGGAATCATGTCCCTTCTCCAGATCCTCATCATCTCCATCGTCCAGGGCATCACCGAGTGGTTGCCGGTCTCCTCCTCGGCCCACGTCCTGCTGGCGGCGAGCTATTTCGGCTATGAGGGGCGCGACGAGCTCCTGATCAACGCGGTCGCCAATTTCGGCACGGTCGCGTCGATGCTGATCTATTTCCGCAAGGAAATCGGGGAGGCCATCGTCGGCGTCTTCGCGCTTCCGGGGGCCTTGGTCGCGAGGCGGGAACTCAGCCCCGGCGAACGCCTGGCGATGAACCTTATTGCATCCCTGCCGCTTACCGTTGCAGGCCTTGCTGCCGCACTACTGCTGATCCCGGATTCCGTGCACGAGGCTGTGCGTTCGGTGCACGGTGTTGCAATTCCGCTGATCGCCTTCGGCATCCTTCTGGGCCTCGCGGACATTTACGGCGCACGCACCCGCACGATTGACCAGATGCCCGCCTGGCACGCCGTACTGATCGGCGCTGTGCAGGTGATCGCCGCCGTGCTGCCCGGCACCTCGCGGTCCGGCATCACGATGACGACGGCCCGCGCGCTCGGCTATACCCGGCCCGAGGCCGCAAAGTTCGGCATGCTGGTCGGCGCGCCGGTTCTGACGGCGGTCGGCCTCTATGCGATCTACGAGTTCTATTTCGGGGGTGAGGCGGGCGCCGTCACCGTAACTGGCACCGAAGCGCTGCTGATCGGGCTCGGCTCGTTCTTGTCAGGCCTGATCGCCATCTACATCCTGATGGCGCTGGTGCGCCGGATGAGCTTCCTGCCCTTTGTCGCCTATCGCATCCTGCTCGGCATCGCGCTGCTGACGCTGATGCCGATCCCGCAGATCTAGGCTTCGCTCGGCTTGTGGAATTCGCCGTAGGTGCGGAAGCGCCAGAGATAGCGCGGCACGATGGCCTCGACCGATTCAAGCTCGGTGACGCCGAGATCAGCTATCGTCAGCGCCCCGTTCGAGACCACGTTGTCCTGCTTCAGCATCTCGACCTGCGCGCCAGTAAGCGGCGGGCCGCCAAGGAAGCCCCAGGAAAACGGCGGCACGAAACGCCAGACAGCGCCCGTGATATAGCCCATCGGCCGGGCCGCGAAGAAGGGCAGCGGCAGCTTGAACCGCTTCAGATCGATGGTCTTGAGGATGATGTCGTAGAGCTGGTTGAACGTGTAGATGGCCGGCCCGCCGAGCTCATACGTCTTGCCGCCCACGTCCGCCCGGTCGACTGCGGCTGCAATCGCCTGCGCCACGTTGCCGGCATAGACGGGCTGGAACTTCGTCTTGCCGCCGCCGATGGCCGGAAGGAAAGGCGCCGAGCGGGCCAGCGCCGCGAACCGGTTGAAGAACTGGTCTTCCGGGCCGAACACAATGGAAGGCCGCAGGATGGTTGCCGTGGGCAGGTTCGCGCGAACCGAAGCCTCTCCTGCCGCCTTGGTGCGGCCATAAGGCGACTTCGACTCTGCATCGGCGCCGATCGCAGATACCTGCACGAACCGGGTAATGCCCTTGGCCGCGGCTGCCTCGGCGACCACAGCGGCGCCTTCGGCCTGTGCGCCGTCATAGGTCTGCTTGCCGCTTTCGAACAGGATACCAACGAGGTTGACCACCGCGTCCGCGCCGTCCAGCGCCCGGTCGACCGAGGCCCGGTCACGCACGTTGGCCTGAACGATATCCACCCAGCCCGGAGGCCCGGCAAGGCGCACATCAATGGCCGTATGCACCCGGCGCACTGCCACCCGGACGCGCCAGCCGCGATCGACCAGCGTGCGGGCCGCATACCGGCCAATGAAGCCGGAGCCGCCGAAAATCGTGACCAGACCTTTGCTCATGTCAGGCACCCTTGTTGAGGGAGGGCCCGGAGGCCCGCCGCGAATCCCAATCCAGCGCGCCTTTGACCACAGGACCGCCGGCAATGTCCATGCGGCATGGGAGGCGCAGCCTTCCCGAGGCTCAGCGAACTCAGCTGCGCATCAGGCCGGAGGCCTTGAGCAGCTTGCCGGCGCGCACCACGCGTTCGAGTTTGTGCTCGCTCGAGCGGTCGCCCTTGTTCGAATCCGGGTGGAAGCGCCGGATGTATTCGGCATAGCGCGCCCGGATTTCTGCCGGCTGCGCGTCAGGCTCCAGGTCAAGCTCGCGCAGCGCGCGGATCTGGAGGCTGGAGCGGTGGGCTGCGACGCGGGATTCGGCAGCCGGCGTATCATCGACATCAAAGAAGTTGCGCCCCGCCCAACGGCGCGGATCATGAGACTGCGCCGCCCGCGCGCCGCCCATGGGCCCTGCGCCGAACCGCCAGGTGCGTTTGTGGCCATATTGCTCGGCCCGCACAAAGGACGCTGCCTCGGCCTCGCTCATGCCTTCGAAGAAATTGAAGCGGCGATTGTATTCGGAGACGTGCCGCTCGCAGAAAAAGTGCCGGCCCTTACCGCCCTGCCTTGGCGCCGGATGCGCGCCTTCAAGGTCGCAGCCCGGCTCGTCGCAGACACGCGTCTGCTTTGCGCGCGCACGAGATGCCTCGTCCGGCGGCGGGTTCACGCGTATATCCTTGAACTTGACGCGGTATCGGAAGGGGTCGCTTTCGGACATGGGTCAGTACAATAGGGAGCACCGCTTAAAGATGCCACAACCAAGTGACAGGAAAGCGCGAATTGAGGAGGCCCTCACCGAGGCCTTCACGCCGGAGACGCTGCGCGTGACCGATGACAGCGCCAGCCATGCCGGCCATGCGGGCGCAGCGCCGGGCGGCGAGACGCATTATTCAGTCGAGATCGTTTCGGAGGCCTTCGCCGGTCTCTCGCGCGTCCAGGTCCAGCGCGCGGTCATGATGGTGCTCCAGAAGGAGTTCGACACCGGCCTTCATGCCCTTGCGCTGAAAGCCGCCGCGCCTGCTGCCTCCTAGGCAGCGTCGGCCCTCGACACATTTACCCCGGTCACCTGGTTACGGTGCCGGCGCAGGATGTTGAAACGGTAGCCATGGAAGACGAAGCTCTGGCCGGGCTCGGGAATGGTCTGTGCCTCGTGGATGACGAGACCGGCCACCGTGACCGCTTCGTCATCCGGCAGGCCCCAGCCGGTCGCCCGATTTAGATCGCGGATCGGCACCCAGCCATCGACATTGACCGAGCCATCGGGCTGCGCACGCACGCCCTGGATCTGCACGTCATGCTCGTCATGGATCGCGCCGACGATCTCTTCGAGAATGTCTTCCAGCGTGATCATGCCTTGCAGCTCGCCATACTCGTCGACGACGAGTGCGAAATGCTGGCCCTTGGCGAGGAACTGGTCGAGCTGATCCTTCACCTGCGTCGTCTCGGGCACGAACCACGGCTTGCGCAACACCGAGTCGAGATCGATCTTCGTCAGGTCCCCGCCCAGCGGCAGCGCGGCGCGCAGGAGATCCTTGGCGTGCAGGATGCCGATGATCTCTTCCTTTTCGCCCCTGTAGAGCGGCAGACGCGTATGCGGGCTGGCCAGCGCCTTCATCACCAGCTGCCGCCGGTCCATGTCGGCGTTCAGCATCTGGATGTTCTTTCGGTGGATCATCACGTCTTCGACCGTAAGGTCCTTGAGGTCGAGCGCACCAACCAGCCGCAGGTGGTCCCGCGATTCCACTCCGCCTTCGAGTGCATGCAGATCGATCGCACCCCGGATCTCGTCCTCTGCCGATACGGGCTTTGCTGGCGCGCGCAGGCCAAAGATCGTTAACAGACCGCCGACAATCCATCCGATCAGCTTGAGGACCCATCCGGCGAGCCGGACGAGCATGCTGATCGGACGCGCGACATGAAGGGCGACGCTGTCCGGACGCGAGATCGCATAGGTCTTCGGCAGAACTTCAGAAAAGATCAGTACCGTGAAGGTCATTGCCGCTGTGGCGGCGACCAATGCGAGGCCGCCTGCCCCGAACATGATCGTGAACATAGAGGTCGCCAGCACGGAGGCGAGGATATTGACGAGATTGTTTCCGAGCAGGATGGCGCCAATGAAATCCTCACGGCGGGCAAGGAGACGGTTGACCGCCTTGGCGCGCTTGTCGCCCTCCTTCTCCAGCTGGTGCATTCGCGCGCGGGAGGCAGCCGTCAGCGCCGTTTCCGATCCCGAGAAAAAAGCCGAGAGGCAGAGCAGGATCAGGATGGCAATCAGGTAACCGGCAATCATGTCGGGTTTGAAGTCTTTCTAGGCTGTTTCGAGGAGTTCGCGGGCGAGGAACGCCTCGATGGACGCAAGGTCCGCATCGGGATGAATGTACGAAGCACCGATGCCGCGTGCCAGGATCAGAGGCACGCGTCCCCCGCGTGCCTTCTTGTCCTGCTGCATCAGTTCGGTGAGGCGCGGCGCGGTGAACCGGGCGCGGTCACGTCCAGCAAGATCGGCAGGCAGGCCTGAGGCGCGGACCACCTCGGCAACCCTTGCCGCATCGCCCGCCGGCGTCACACCAAGCCCCGCGCCATAGCGGAATGCCAGCGACATGCCGAGCGCGACAGCCTCGCCGTGCAATAGATCAGGCCCATAGCCATTGGCCGCCTCGAGCGCATGACCAAACGTGTGGCCCAGATTGAGCAGCTGGCGCACGCCGGTCTCGGTTTCGTCCTCCGCCACGATGGCAGCCTTCGCCGCGCAGGAGCGCGCCACGGCATGGCGAACCGCGGCAGGTTCAAGCGCCAGCACCTTGTGACCCTCTTTCGCCAGCCAATCGAAGAAAGGCGCATCATTGATCAGGCCGTATTTGAGGATCTCGGCATAGCCGGCTCTCAGTTCCCGCTCAAGCAGGGTCGCCAGCAGTTCAGTGTCAGCTATCACCAGACGCGGCTGGTAGAAGGCGCCCACAAGATTCTTGCCGCGCGGCGTGTTCACCGCCGTCTTTCCGCCCACGGAAGAGTCGACCTGCGCGAGCAAGGTCGTCGGCACCTGTACGAAACCCATGCCGCGCTTCATCAGGCTGGCCGCGAGGCCGCCCATGTCGCCGATCACGCCGCCGCCGAAAGCGATCAGCACATCGCCGCGATCGGCGCCGCCGGCCAGCAGCCAGTCGAGCACATTGCCGAGCTGCGCAAAGGTCTTGGTCTGCTCGCCCGGCGGCAGCGCCATCCAGTCAAGCTTTATTCCTGCGCCACTTACCGCCGCCTCGAGCCGCGCCGCATGATGGTGCTGCACGGTTTCATCGGTCAGCACAAAGGCGCGCGGACGCTTCACAAGGGTCGCGAGGCGCGGCCCGAGTTCGCTCAGCGCGCCGTGCCCGACGAGGATGTCATAGGCCCGGGCGCCGAGCGCCACGGTTACAGTTTCAAGCGCAACAGTTTTCGTCATGCCGGGGTCCAGGTCTGGAGGGCCTTGAGGATTGAATTGACCGTGTTCGTATGCGGACCATCCTTGGAAAGGACATGCAGGTCGGCCTGGGAATAGAAGGGTTCACGCTCGGTCACGAGGTTTGACAGATGCTGCTTGGCATCCGCGCGTTTCAAAAGAGGGCGATTGTCACGCTTCTGCACGCGCCGCCAAAGGGTTTCGAGATCGGCGTTCAGCCAGACGGTAACCGCCTTCTCCTTCATCAGCGCGCGCGTCTCGGCATCAATGAAGGCCCCGCCCCCGGTCGCCAGCACGTGCGGCGGCAGTTCGAGGAGGCGCTTCAGCACCTGTTTCTCGCCGCGACGGAAGTCCGCCTCACCATGCAGCGCGAAGATATCGGAGATCGACAGACCCGCCGCCTTCTCGATCTCCGTATCGCTGTCATAGAAATCCCGGCCCAGTTTTTCGGCCAAGCGGCGCCCGACGGTCGACTTTCCCGCCCCCATCAGGCCGACAAGCGCGATCGTGCGCCCCGCATACGCGGGCGCAGGGTCTGGCTCCGGACCTGAAGGATCGCTGTCGTCTGGCATTTCCCTCTCTTACCCGGCGTTGCACGCCTGTCCTAGACCTGCCACATAGACGGCGCATTCGGGCGGCAGGATTCGCCTGAAAAATCAGTTGGAAACCAGCTTTCGGGGCAAAAATCCATGCGCAAATACCTGATCGGCTTCGTGGTCATCGTCATTGCGGTTATCGGCGGCATGTGGTGGCTCGGCCAGCAGGCCGTCAAGAACCCGCCCCCGGACGGCGAAACCCGCATCCCGGTCGAAGGCGTTTTCTAGCAGATTCAAGCGGTTTGAGGCTCCCTTAAGCCTTCTGGCCTAGCCTTCCCGCCATGTCTGACCAAGTCCGCATAGGCGCTTTTCTCGAAATGATGTCGGCCGAGCGGGGCGCGAGCCCGAACACGCTCGATGCCTATGGGCGCGACCTGCTGGACGCCTCCGAGTTCTGCAATGGCCGCCTGACCCGCGCGACCGCCACCCAGCTCGCTGCCTGGACCAATGACCTCGCCGAGCGGGGCCTCGCTCCCGCCTCGCAGGCCCGTAAGCTTTCGGCGCTGCGCCGGTTCTTCCGCTTCCTGTTTGAGGAGGGCGACCGCAAGGACGACCCGACCGCAAGGCTCGATGGTCCCTCCCCCGCCCGCGACGTGCCAGACGTCTTGAGCCGCGAGGAAGTCTCCCGCCTGATTGCCGCCTGCGGCTATGACGCGCGCCTCGCCTGCCTCGTCGAACTGCTCTATGGCGCGGGCCTGCGGGCCTCCGAACTCGTCTCCCTCACCATGGGCAGCCTGCCGCGCCGCAAGGGTGGGCGCTGGGCCGGCGGCGACATCATCATCCGCGGCAAGGGCGGCAAGGAACGCCTCTGCCCGCTCGGCCGGCCAGCTCTCGAAGCCTTGTCCAACTGGTTGGAAGAGCGCCAAGCCAGCGACGCGAAGATCCGCGCCGAGGATTTCGTGTTCCCTTCACGCGGCGCTAGCGGCCATCTGACTCGCCGCCGCCTCGGACAGCTGCTGGAAGCGCTCGCCCTCGAAGCGGGCCTTGATCCGGCCCGCGTTCATCCGCACGCCCTGCGGCATGCCTACGCTACCCACCTCCTACAGGGCGGCGCCGACCTGCGCGCGGTGCAGATGCTGCTCGGTCATGCGGATATCGCCACGACCCAGATCTATACCCATGTGCTGACCGACGAACTCCAGGAACTCCTCGAAATGGCGCATCCGATGGCAAACTGAGCGCGTACAAGCTTGCATGAAACACGCCGCTGCACTGTTCGCCGCCATCGCCCTCGCCGCCTGTACCGCCGTGCCGGAGGCGCAAACCGAAAATCAGCTGACACCGTCCGATCTGGCCGTGATTGCCGGAACCGGATGGACCGGCACGCTCACCTACCGCGACTATAGCCCGCCCTACGGCGAAGTGACGATCACGGCGGAACTCGCCGCTGCCGCGGCGCCGGATGGTTTGATGCTCTCCTACATCTATCCGAAGGAGCCGAAGGCCAATTCGGAAGGCGCCTTCGCCCTCACCGAAGACGGCACTGCTCTCGACGGCGCCCGGATCACCGGAGTGGCACGGACGGATGGCCTCCTCAACGTGACCACCGAGGAAGCGTGTGAGGACGACAACCAACCCGCGACTTGCCTGCACGATTACAGCTTCGGCCCGAAGGCCTTCACGGCTGCCAAGCGCGTCCGGTTTTCGGGCAGTCCGGAGACGTTCCAGCGAAACGTCTACCGCTTCACCCGCCCCTGACCGCACTCAGCGGGCGCGGCAAATGTTCGCCACATCCACCTGAAATTTGACGCCGCGCGGCCTGCGCCGTAAGCCTCCGTCCGCAGAACCGAGGGGCCCCGCATGTCACAGAAAACGCCGCGCAATTTCTTCAAGCCGCTGGCCATCGGCGCGCCCGAACCAATGCGCGACCTGCCTGTCCGCCTCGAGCGGATGATCCACTTCGTCCCCGGTCACAATGAGAAGATCCGCCCGAAAGTACCGGAGATGGCCAAGCAGGTCGATGTGCTGCTCGCCAACCTCGAAGATGCGATCCCCTCCGATGCCAAGGACGCCGCCCGCGCCGGCGCGGTAGAGATGGCCAAGATGGTCGACTGGCAGAAATCCGGCACCGGCTTCTGGAGCCGCGTCAACTGCCTGAACTCCCCCTGGTTCCTGGACGATGTGACCGACCTCGTGCTGAAGGCCGGCCACCAGCTCGACGTGATCATGATCCCGAAAGTCGAAGGCCCGTGGGACATCCATTATGCGGACCAACTCGTCGCCCAGCTTGAAGCCAAGGCCGGCCTCTCGCGCCCGATTTTCTTCCATGCGATCCTTGAGACCGCCGAGGGCGTCGCCCGCGTTGAGGATATCGCTCTCGCCTCCCCCCGCATGCAGGGCATCAGCCTCGGCCCGGCAGACCTTGCCGCCAGCCGCAAGATGAAAACCACCCGCGTTGGCGGCGGTCACCCCTTCTACCGTGTTCTTGAAGATCCGCATGCGGACGGCGCCCCGCGCGCCAATGCCCAGCAAGACCTCTGGCACTACACGATCGCCCGCCTCGTTGATGCCTGCCGCACCGCCGGCATCAACGCCTTCTATGGCCCCTTTGGTGACATTGCCGATCTCGACGCCTGCGAGCAGCAGTTCCGCAATGCCTTCCTGCTGGGCTGCGCCGGCGCCTGGAGCCTGCACCCTAACCAGATCACCATCGCCAAGCGCGTCTTCTCTCCGGACCCGGACGAAGTGAAATTCGCCCGCAAGATCCTCGCCGCCATGCCCGACGGCAGCGGCGTCGCCATGATCGACGGCAAGATGCAGGACGACGCCACCTGGAAACAGGCCAAAGTCATCTCCGACCTCGCCGACCTCGTCGCCGCGAAGGATCCAGATCTCGCCGCAGCTTACGCTGGATAGGGGAAGCGATGGACCCCGCCGTCCGCGCCCTCCTCGCTGAACTGACGCCGAGCCCGATCAGCGCGGCGCCGGGGCAGAACATGTTGCCACCGAATGCGCGCCGGGATGTGGGCGATACGCCGCTCTGGCGTGCGCATTCCGGCCCCGCGACATTGTTCGTGCACGGCTGGAACGATACGCACCGCATCTGGCGCCAGTATGCGCAGGATTTCATCTCCAACGCCCGCCCTGTCCTGCTGATGGACCTGCCTGCGCACGGCGCCTCGAAAGCTTCAGACTTCAGCCCGGCCGCCGCCGGCAAGGCCGTGTTTGATGTCTGCGCGGCCGAAGCGCCCATCGACACCATCATCGCGCATTCCTTCGGCTGCATTGCGACAGCGACCGCCCTCAAGGCCGGAGCCAAAGCCGATTACGTGATCCTGATCGCGCCGCCCGTCCTCGGATGGGCAGAGGCCAAACGCCGCGAAGGCGTCGACTCCGCCGTATTGGACCAAGCCCTCGAAGTCCTGCGGGCCGAAGGCAAAGGCGGCCTCGCTCCCTTCGATTTCACCGGCGCGCTCACCGGCTATTCCGGCAAGTTGCTCTTCATCGGATCAGACGCCGACATCGGCTGCCCGCTGGACGAAATCTCCCGCGTGGCCGCCACCCTGCCCGGCGCCGAAGTGCACGGCGTCTCCGGTCTCGGCCACCGCGAGCTTTGCCTTGATCGCGGCGTGCTGTCGAAGATCCTGTTCTTCCTCGGCTACACCTGAAGGCCGCCTCAGAGAATGTAGTGATCCCCGGAGGCGCGCACCGTGATGTCGCCGATAGAGACGCCCTTCGGCTGATTGATTGCATGAATGATCTGATCGGCGATGAAGGCCGGGTCCAGTGCGACATAGTCCATCTCTTCTGGATCAAGCCGCGCCGGATCAAGCTTGCCTTCGCGCATCTGACCGAGCACCTCGAAATACTCACCCGCATTCTGCCCGACGATGCCGACAATTCCCTGCGGATTGACGACGCCCGCGCCTAGCCCCGTCCCCGGCACGCCGGTCGGCTTCACGATGGTCACCTTGATCTTGCCGCGCGTCTCGATGCGCAGCGACTCTGACAGGAAGTTCACCGCGGTCTTCGTCGCGCCATACACCGCCGCGCCATAGACCGGAAAGTTCCCATAGATCGACGACACGTTGATCACATGGCCTTCGCCCTGCGCGATCATCTGGTCGTGCACCGCGACCGTCCCGTTCAGCACGCCCTTAATATTGATGTCGATGCAGCGGTGCCATTTCTCGAGCGCCGTTTCATGGTCGGCAAAAAGCGCCAGCGGCATCACACCGGCATTGTTCAGCATCACGTCGATCCGGCCATAGGCGTCCAGGGCCGATTTCACGACCGCCTTCATGTCCGCAATGCTGGTCACATCGGCGCGCACCGCCTGCGCCGTTCCTCCGGCCTTTCGGATGGCCGCCACAACCGCCTCCACCGCCGCTAGATCGATATCGGCGGAGGTTACCCTTGCGCCAAGCGCCGCCGCCTTTTCGCTGACCAGCTTGCCGAAACCGCCGCCCGCCCCGGTCACGATGATCGACTTGTCTTTCACGTAATTGGTCATTTCGTTCCTCCCTGGTTTCGGGTCACGATCCTCCCCCTCACGCCGGGTTTGGCAATAGGCAAGTCTGGCAGTTGCGGCCCTGCCCTGCCGCGCCTAGTCTCCCGGCCGGGAGGACCACACCATGGCAAAACACCTGATCCCGGCGACGGGTCACTCACCGAACCTGCAGCGCTGGTTTGACTGGATGGCGCATGACCATTCTCCGGCCGCGCTCTCTGCCCTCCTCGCCGACGAGGTCGTCTTCAAGAGCCCGGTGGTTCACACGCCGCAGGAAGGAAAGCACATCACCATGGGCTACCTGCTCGCCGCGGGTCAAACTCTCGGCAATGATAGCTTCCGCTACACCCGCGTCTTTGATTGCGGCGACCGTGCCGTGCTGGAATTCGAAACCGAGATGGACGGCATCCAGGTCAACGGCGTCGACATGATCGAGTGGAACGCCGACGGTCAGATCACGGACTTCAAGGTGATGGTCCGCCCCCTGAAGGCTATCAACGCCGTTCACGCTGCGATGGGCGCGATGCTCGCCAAGATGAAGGCTGGTGCATGATAGCGCCTGAACTGGTGACAGCCCGACTGCGGCTTCGCGCTCACCGGGCGGAAGACTTCGACGCGCTCGCCGCCATCTGGGGCGATCCGGATGTGACCCGCCATATTGGCGGACAGCCGCGCTCACGCCAGGATGTCTGGTCGACGCTGCTGCGCAATATCGGCCACTGGCCGACTGTCGGATACGGCTATTGGGTCGTCACGGATGCGGGCTCCGGCGAGATCCTCGGCGAGGCGGGCTTTGCCGATCACAAGCGCGGCTTGCCGGCCGAACTTGCGGCGGGGCCAGAGGGAGGCTGGGCGTTCGGATCTTCAGCCTGGGGCAAGGGCATTGCCAGCGAAACGATGTTCGCATGTCAGGACTGGATGGACCGCACACTTGCTCCGCCCACGACGCATTGCATCATTGATCCCGGCAATCTTGCTTCTCAGAAAGTCGCCGCCAAGCTCGGCTTCCGTCACGCAGGCGACACGTTGCTGCGCGGCGAAAGGATCGGCGTCTACCGCCGCGGCGCCTGACGCTCGTTGAGGTCGACAATCTCGCCGGTCGTGGACGGTTTCCAGGCCCGCAGGAAGTCGAGGAAAGCCGTCTCCGGCAGGCCGGGCGAGTAGAGGAAGCCCTGCGCCATGGTACAGCCGCGCCGCCGCAGGAACTCGGCCTGCCGCGTCGTCTCCACGCCTTCGGCAACGGTCTTGAGGCCCAGCGTTTCCGCCATCGCGAGGATCATCTCGACAATTGCGGGCGCCTGCCGGTCGGTCTCAAGCGCTGACACGAACTGACGGTCGATCTTGAACACGTCAAACGGCAGCTGCGTCAGGGTGGCGAGGTTCGAGTGGCCGGTGCCGAAATCGTCGATGGCGAGCTTGGTGCCCATCGCGCGCAGCGGCGAGATGAACTCCGCCACGCGCGCCGGATCGTTGACCGCCATGCTCTCCGTGATCTCGAGTTCCAGCCGGTTCGGGTGCAGGCCTGTGCGGCGCAGCACCGCCATGATGGAATCGGTCAGGTCGTGGCGCTGGAACTGGCTGGGCGACACGTTGACGGCGACGGTGAGGTCAAAGCCTTCCAGCTGCCAGGTCCGCGCCGCCTCGCAGGCCGCTTCGAGAATCTGCATGCCGATGGCATCGATCAGGCCGGCCTGCTCCGCCACCGGAATGAAGGTCGCCGGCGAGATCAGCTTGCCATTCGGCCGCCGCCAGCGGGCCAGCGCTTCAGCGCCCATGATCCGGCCGGTCTCGAAATCGATTTTCGGCTGGAAGACCGCTTTGAATTCCTTGTTGCCCACCGCGTCGCGCAGTTCGGCTTCGAACCGGTAGCGCCCTTGCACAATGCGCGTCAGGCGCGGCGTGAAGAAGCGGAAGCCTGACTGCGCCTCGGAGCGCACCAGGCGCACGGCGAGCTTGGCGTTCTGCATCAGCTTGGCGAAGGACTCAGCATCCTCCGGCGCCATCACGATGCCGCCCGATATCGACATGGTGATCTGGCGCGAGGGCAGGTCGAACGGCTCGGCGAAGGCGGCCCGCACCGCGCGCGCAATCGAGATCACATGGTCGCGGTTGATCGCCATCGGCAGGTATAGCACGAACTTGTCCGCCGACAGCGCGGCCAGCATGCTGGAACGCAGCGCCACCGCCGCCGGGTCGCCAAGGTCCGCCAGCGCCTTGGTCAGCCGCTGCGCCGCGGCCTCGATCAGCGCATCGCCATGCGCCGTGCCGACCTGCTCCAGCAACTGCCCGAAGCGGTCGATGTCGAGCAGCAGGAAGGCCGCCGGATGGTCAAAGCTCGCCGAGGGTAGCGTCGCATTCACGTGCCGCTCGAGCGCAATCGCGTTGGGCAGGCCGGTGCGGGGGTCGCGGTAGGCAATCCGCTTCAGGTTCTCGTTCTCGCGCCGAAGCTTGCGCACAGCCCGCGTCGAGGCAACCCGCAGCCGGCGCAGCTCCGGGAATTGTAGCGACTCCAGCTCGGCCTCGGCATCCACGCGTTCGGTCAGCATATAGGCGGTGAAGCGCACGAAGATATCGTGCAGCGGCTTGGCAGTCAGATAGGCACCGCCCGTCGAGATCACGACGCAAGTCACGAAAATCCCCAGCATCACCGGCAGCGGCACGAAGAAGCCGAACGGCTCTTGCAGCACCAGCACACGGTAACCGACGGAGATCGCCACCGAGCAGGTGAACAGGACAATCGAGACAACGGCGCCCGCGATCCCGGCAAATACCGGGATGGAGACACTGCCGGTCAGCCGGCCGATGACCGTTTCTTTTTTCACACTGGTGCCGCACGCCCCGATTCGGAAATTCTTCGGCAAACTGCGGCATAGATGTTTAGGAATCTGTGAACATCCTGCCCTAGCTGTAATGTTCCCCTGCCTCTATATGCCCGCCATGACCCAAGCCCGCACCGCCCAGATCACCCGGAAAACCAAGGAAACCGACATTTCGGTAACCGTTAACCTTGATGGCACCGGCAAATCCGACATCGAGACCGGGATCGGATTCTTCGATCATATGCTGGACAGCCTGTCCCGCCACTCGCTGATCGACCTGACCGTGCGTTGCAAGGGCGACCTGCACATCGATTTCCACCACTCGGTGGAAGATACCGGCATCGTCATCGGCCAGGCCATTGCCCAGGCCCTCGGGGATTTCGGCGGCATCACCCGCTTCGGCCACGCCTACATCCCGATGGACGAGACGCTGACCCGCGCCTCGGTGGACCTCTGCAAGCGGCCCTACCTTATCTGGAAGGTTGATTTCCGGCGGGACAAGCTCGGCGAGATGGATACCGAACTCTTCAAGGAGTTCTTCCACGCCCTCGCCGGCAATGGCGGCATGTGCCTGCACATCGAGAACATCTACGGCGAGAACAACCACCACATCGCCGAAAGCTGCTTCAAGGCCACCGCCCGCGCCCTGCGCGCCGCCATCACGGTCGACCCCCGCCTCGGCGGCAAGCCCGCCAGCACCAAGGGCCGCCTCTAGAGAAGAGAGACGTCCACAACGGCGTCGATCAGGGCAGGCTCGGCCGGCACCTGACCGTCCAGCATCAGCATCGCCAGCCCGTGCACCAGCGACCAGGCCTTCAGCCGCCGCGCTTCCCGCACAAGCGGGGGCGTATCGGCCCCGAAAAGGCCGTCGATGGCATTGACAAGGATCTGCATCCCGTCCGAACCGTCTGCCGCGCCGGGCGGCGGCGCCGCCACCGGCCCGCCCGTCTGCGCCATCATCAGCCGGAACAGCGAAGGATGCGCCAGCGCGAAGTGGACATAGGCCCGCCCCATCGCGGTGAACGCGTCTGCCCCCGGAGCGGCTGATGCCATCGCCGCCTTGAAGGCTTTCGCCATGCGCCCGTGCCCTTCAAGGCACAACGCCCCGAGCAGCGCCGCCTTGTCCGGAAAATGCCGGTAAACAGCCGTCGCCGAGACACCTGCATTGCGCGCTATCTCTCGCAGGCTCAGCGCCTCCACAGGCCCTGCATCAATGAGCTTCAGGCCTTCCTCGATCAGCGCCGCGCGCAAATCGCCATGGTGATAGCGATTTTTCCCGGATTCTATGTTGACAGTGTTATCATTCTGGGCCATGTTATCGGTGTAAACATAAATCACTGCCGTTTCAACGGCCCAGATCGTCACAGGAGCCAGCAATGCCCAGCCCCGTCGAAACCGCCATCCGAGGCGTCGTCACCAAAGGGATCATGGGGGTCGCGAACTTCAACCGCGTCCACCGCAAGTCTTCCGAGCCGAACCCCTACCTCACAGGCATCCACGCGCCCCTGAAGGACGAGCACACGCTGACGGACCTGAAAGTCACCGGCACTATCCCCGCGGCCCTGAACGGTCTTTACCTGCGCAACGGGCCGAACCCGTTCACGCCGCCCAATCCCGCCACCCATCACTGGTTCGCAGGTGACGGCATGCTGCACGGCGTGCGCCTCGAAAGTGGCAAGGCGCTCTGGTACCGCAATCGCTGGATCCGCTCCGCGGAAATCAGCGAGGCCCTCGGCGAAGCGCCCATCCCTGGCCCGGAAAGCCGCTTTGGTAGTCCGAACACAAACGTTGTCCCGATGGGCGGAAAGATCTGGGCCATCGTTGAAGCGGGCGGCCTGCCGGTCGAAGTCTCGAATCTGCTCGAGTCCCGCGCGCGCAGCGACTTTGACGGCCGGCTCGCCCGCGGCTTCACCGCCCACCCGCATCTCGATCCACTGACCGGCGAGACCCATGCCATCTGCTACAACGCGATGGAGCCCACCGTGATCTGGCACACTGTTCTGGATACGGACGGAAAAGTCCGCCGCCATGAACCAATCCCGGTGCAGGACGGCCCCTCGATCCATGACTGCATGATTACAAAGAACTACGTCATCATCATGGACCTTCCGGTCACCTTCTCGATGCCTGCGCTGATCTCCGGCGAGAACTTCCCCTACCGCTGGAACCCGAAGCACGCCGCCCGCATCGGCCTGCTTCCGCGCGAGGGCAAGGCCAGCGATATCGTCTGGTGCGAAATCTCGCCCTGCTACATCTTCCACCCGGCGAATGCCTACGAGACCGAAGACGGCAAGGTCATCATGGATGCCTGCATCCACTCAGCAGTCTTCGACGATGGCCAGAAAGGCCCGAACGCCGCCACTACCACTTTCGAAAGCCTCGAGATCGACCCGGCTGTCCGCAAGGTTACGCGCACGGTGATCGATGCCGCCCCGCAGGAATTTCCGCGTCCGGATGAACGCCGTATCGGCCAGCCTTACCGCTATACCTATACCGTCGCCCTGCCCCCTGCTGGCACGGCCGAATGGATGGGCGCCACCTCGCTCTACAAGCATGATCTTGGCACGCGCACCCGCGCGGTGCACGATTTCGGCCCCGGCCGGGTTCCAGGCGAATTCGTCTTCGTGCCCGCACACGAAAAGGCTGCCGAAGACGAAGGCTGGCTCATCGGCTATGTCATCGACACCGGCACGAATACGACCGATCTCGTGATCCTTGACGCTCAGCGGTTTGAAGACGCGCCTGTTGCCCGGATCACCATTCCGCACCGGATTCCGCCCGGTTTTCATGGCAACTGGGTGGCGCTCCCCTAGCCCGTCGGATCATCGTCCCGGTTCGGCAGGCGGCTCACGAGCAACTTGTCGATCCGGCGCGAATCCATGTCGATCACTTCAAAGCGCCAGCCATTCGCGATGACCACATCGCCCAGTTGCGGCAACCGCTGGAGGTAGTGAATCACGAGGCCTGCAACGGTCGTGTACGGAGCATCATCACCGGCAATGTCAGAGGCGCTGAGCGCGATTTCGACATCCTCGATGGCCATCCGCCCGTCGACCAGCCAGGAGCCATCGTCCCGCTTCTGCGGCCGGGCAAGACCGTCCGCCAGCGAGAAGGCTACATCGCCGGCAATCGCGCCGAGCACATCTGCCGCCGTCACGATCCCCTCGACATGGCCGAGTTCGTCAACAACCAACGCCATCTGCACGGCGCTTGCCTGCATCGATTCGAGCAGGTTCAGCACTGTCATGGTGTCTGGCACGAACAGCGGCTCATGGCCGGCCGTTTCGAAATCCGGCAGGCGCTTGCCCTCGGAAAGCGCCAGAAGATCCTTGGTCTGAACAACCGATGTCACACTCTCAAGATCATCCCGCGCCACGGGGAAGCGGGAATGCCCGCTCTCGGCAATCTTCAGCAGCAGCTTCTCCGGCGGATCATCAAGATCAAGCCAGACGACATCCTTGCGCGGCGTCATGATCGAGCGCACGTCCCGGTCCGCGAGGCGCATCACGCTGCGGATCATCGCGCGCTCTTCTTCCTCGATGGCGCCGCTCGCCGCGCCTTCCTCGATCACGCTTTCAATCTCTTCTTCCGTCATCAGGTCAGTGTTCACCTTCGACAGGCCGAACACGGACAGGATCAGGTTGGTGGATCCCCTCAGCACGAATACGATCGGAAACGCGACCCGCGACAGCATCGCCATCGGCGGCGCGACGACGCTGGCAAACGTCTCCGGCGCCGTGATCGCGATCCGCTTCGGCACGAGTTCGCCGATCACGATCGAGAGGTAGGTCGTCGCCGCGATCACCACGCTGAACGCGATCAGGGTCGCGTGCTTCTCGAGCGCCGGGAAGGTCTGCACGATCACCGGCGCCACATCCTCGGCCAGCGCGGTTGCGCCATAGGCACCCATGATAATGCCGACCAGCGTGATGCCCACCTGAACCGTCGACAGGAAGGCCGACGGGTCCTCCTGCAGCTTCAGCGCAATCTTCGCCCCGCGGTCGCCCTTGTCGGCGCGCGTCTGCAGTCTGCTCCGGCGGGATGAGACGATGGCAAGTTCGGAAAGCGCGAACACCCCGTTGAGGGCAATCAGCGCGAGCAATATGAGCAAGTCCATGATCGCGGCCTATCGCATGATTGCCCCCGGATCGCAAAGCGTAAAAAAATGCCCTCAGCCGCCGCAATGCAGCCCGAGCGGCGCCCCTTCCCCCGGGCCGATCTCCTGCCGGATGCCCTCGAGCACCAGCGCGAGCGCAATCCCGTACCCTGTACGCGGACTGTCCATTGCCTCTCCCGGCGTCGAGCCGAGGTGCACACCGATCACCTGCCCGCTCGTCAGGTCGAATACCGGCGCTCCCATCGCACCTAGCGTCGTCGTATGGTCATAGGTCAGCGCATAGGGGTCGCCCGCATCCTTCAGCGCCGAGACAAACAGCGTCACGCGGTCCCCGCCGAGCGCCGCATCGCCGATCCCGTACAGCGCCAGCGGGCGCCCCGGCTGATTCGCCGCCTCGCCCGCGCCCTTCAGCACCGAGCAGGCGACATCCTCCGCCGCCAGCGCCCGCGCGCCAAATGGCGGATCGCCTGCCAGCCGCCAGAGCTCGAACGGCGCCACCCCGCCGAGATGCGCCGGGGTACGCCAGACCACCTCCGCGCCCATCACCGGCTCCGCCGCACCGAGCACCGGGAACGCGGCAGACAGACCGATTGCGGGCGCATCCGACAGAATCGCCATCTGCGCCCGCTCCGGCTCGGAAGCGTCCAGCGCCCCGTCTTCATCCACCCCGTCCTCGCCCGCCACATCGAACGCGCGCGGCCGGAACTCGTTGGGCTGCACGGCAGGAATCACCGCCCGGAATTTCGGCACCAAGAGGTACACGGACGAATCCCCGCCCCGCACCAGCCCGCCCTCGATCAGGAATCCGGACTGCACGCCTACCGTGATCCCCTCCGCATCCAGCCGGTCGACCTTCGCAATCGCGCCCGAATACTTCGCCGCCAGCGGAAACCAGCCGCCCGCAATCGTCACCGCCCCGCCGCCCGGCGCCGGCGCGCGCACCGCAATGTCCGCCGCCAGACGCAGGTTCGCCGCCTCGGTGTCCCTGCGCGCCTCTTCTGCGGTGATCCGCGCACCGTAGGCCACCTCCTCCGACAGCTTCGCCGCCTTGGTCGCCTGTTCCGCCTGCCACCAGTTGACGCTCGCAAAGCCTGCCAGCACCGTCATCGCCACGGCCACCAGCGCCGACACCACCACCGCGCCCCGCCGCTTCGCCCGCGCCGCCAGCTCTGCCGCCTCGCGCGCTGCATGGCTCGCCGCGATATAATCCGCATGCAGATCAGTCAGCTCCGGCGCAGAAACGGGCCGCGCCGCCGCCCAGTCCCGCGCGCCGTCCAGCTCCGCCCCGCGCAGTAGCGCCTCCTCC
>VYLE01000340.1_pt1 | contig 53128 bp, 56 predicted proteins | sample 5114391 | NCBI WGS metagenome assembly VYLE01 (sample SAMN12291771, study PRJNA351875) | freshwater metagenome | isolation source: freshwater lake | place: USA: Michigan, Kent Lake | collected 2013-08-15
GATCCAATAAACGCTTGGGGAGAGAATACCTCTACTTTTTCAGAAGCAATTCTGTCTAAGCAAGTAATCTCTGTGAACCAAGAATCCCCGTCTCTTTAGAGCGGGGAGTGTCAAGTCAATGATTCGCGTTATCCTAGTAAGCAGGCAATCGCAGCTTCTCTAGTAGCTAATCTGACAGAGGGAGTTTTAATTTGGCAGGTTGCCTGCGAATATTTAGCGGCAAGCCGCAAACTTGAGCCATTTGGGTATGACAGAGCGCAAGCCTATCAGTACATTCGAGATTTGCAACAGGTTTGGTACACAGCTTTGCCAACTTGGGCTGTGATTAATCGTGCTGAGGACTTGATGATCCGTTTTAGTTTGTCTCATTGGGATTCGATGGTGGTTGCTGCTTGTTTGGAAGCAAACGTCGAAACTCTCTATACAGAAGACTTTGGGTATTCAGACATTGATGGGCTGAAAATTGTCAATCCTTTCAAGAGTCCCTAAACCTGCCGCATCATAAGTCGTTTCCCATACCCCACTTCCCACGAAAAACTTTTTCTCTATGTGGAGAAAGATTCGCCAATAGACTGAACAAGAACCTCTAGATGGGCGAGGCTATGGGTGGCCATGGCAGTAAATCGCAGACGACTGGTGGGAACGGTAGGAGGACGAATTGCGGGGGCAAAAATCCCTTTTTCTAGCAGTTTTTGCGATAATTCTAGGGCTTGACCCGGATTGGCCACCGGTAAACATAAAATCGCCGCTTCCGAAGGCAATATATTAAGATTATTTAATTTACTCTTGACAAAATTAATATTTTGGTGTAGGCGTTGGCGACGTTCCGGCTCCAGACGAATAATCTCTAAAGCCATTCTAGCGGCGGCGGTGTCGGCGGGGGATAAACCGGTAGTATAGATCCAGGTGGCGGCGCGATTGCGGATAAAATCGATAATTTTGGCGTTTCCGGTCACATACCCCCCTAAACTGCCCAAAGCTTTACTCAGGGTTCCCATCTGAATTAATTCCCGTCCCTGACAACCACAATATTCCACGCAACCTGTGCCATTTTCCCCCATAACCCCGGTAGCGTGGGCCTCATCCACCAAAACCATGCAATTATAAATCTCGGCTAGAGCGAGAATTCCCGCTAGGGGACAGATATCCCCATCCATACTAAACACTGTATCAGTGAGCAGTAAACAATGACGATAGTGATGACGGTGGGCTAATAGCTGATTTTCTAAGTCTTCGAGACTATTGTGCCGGTATTCTTTCACCGTGGCACCGCTTAACTTGGCTCCATTTTTGAGGCTAGAGTGATTGTATTGATCGCCTAAAATCAGGTCTTTCTGCCCCACTAAACAGGTAATTGTCCCCAAATTGGCTAAATATCCCGAACTAAAAACGATCGCGTCTTCGCTATTTTTAAAAGATGCGATCGCTAATTCTAAGTCTCGATGAAGATCTCGGTGTCCACTTAATAGACGCGAGCCGGTGCTTCCGGTTCCATAGCGTTGTGTCGCTGCTATGGCTGCCGCGATCATTCTTTCATCGGCTGCTAATCCCAGATAATCATTACTGGCAAAATTGAGCAGCGATCGACCCTCTAATTCTATAACGGCTCCGCCCCGGCCTTGAATGGTTTTAACCCTTCGATACCAATTAGCCCGATGGAGGGTTTTTAAGCTATCCTCAATCCAAGAGTAAGGATGATTCATAGGCGATTGATCAATATAGTGGTTAGCTAGGGGAAAAATAGCCAGATTGTTGCCGAAAAAGGCTCTTTTAAGGGTTAATAGTTTCGTAAAAACGACAATCTTGACAGGGACCTGGGGGGTTAATCGCACAGCGCAACAGTTCGGATCTGGCGTTAAAACGACAACTAGCATCCCCCATCACCCAACGTCCTTCAATCAAACTTTTTTCGTTCGGAGTGGGAGCAGTTTGTACATAAAGGGAAATTTTGCGTAAACAATAGCCACCAATCTTGTATTGGTACTGGTGGTGACGTTCCAAAACTGCGTAGGTTTGTCCTTTCAATGCCAAATAATTACCCGGTTGTGGCATCCAATCCAATTGGATCTCTCCCAAACTTTGCCGCGGATGGGTTAGAATAACCTCCGTTGTTAATGAATCTTGTTCCATGATTATCCCTGTATTCTGGGCTACCTTTGCTCAATGGTAGCTTAGATCTCCGAGTCGATTAATAATTATATCTCCTGCAAAAATCAAAAATCTGCCGTTAGGTGAGCAGACCCCCAGACAGAAGACTCCGAGACGGGGGGAGAAAAAAGACAAGAGACAACTATCCTAGAATTGCCAATTTCCCGATTAAAGTGGAAGATAAACCGCAGGATTTTTCCGAGAATTTACTTTATGGTTTACCCCATCCCGCCTGAAGATAATCTACCGCAAAAATTTCCGAAAATTCCCTTAGATCGTCGCGCCTATGCTTTCCTGATCGACTTTGCCTCGATCTGGTTTTTAAGCTCCTTTGCTAACGGTACACCTGTACTGCAATTCTTCCTTTTTCTCCTGATCTGGTGGTGTTTGCGGGTGTTATTAGTCGCGCAGAATCAGGGTCAGAGTTTAGGACGTTGGGCCCTGGATATGAAGATCATCGATCTACAACTTCAGCGTTTACCCGGAATTTTGGAGTTAAGCAAACGAGAGGCGATCGCTGGTGGGGGGGCAGCTTTAATGATGCTAGGGTTAAATACTTTTTTTGGCAATCCTTTAAGTTTGATTTTACTATCTTCGCCCCTTTTCGCCGATTGTGGTATGGCGATCGGCGATGAACAATTTAACCGCGCTTTCCACGATCGCATCGGTGGCACGATTGTTATTCCCACCCGTCGGGGTTTTTCTCTCGATCTACGTTTAAGAAGGCTTTGGTATCAAGTTAAGGGCAGAATGAGAAGATAAATATCAGTTATCAGTTATCAGTTATCAGTTATCAGTGATCAGTTTTAAGTTTTGAGTTTTAAGTGAGCAGTATTATAGCAGTTTTCATCAGAATGAGGTATGGGCAAGGGGCTTAAGCCCTTTGTTGGCAAAACTTGTCGATACCTCAGTAACGTGAAAAGTGCTATATGTGGGTTTTCCTGTAACGGGAAAACCCTTGATTTTGTCTCCCTGACTTGGTAATAGTCAGGAAAGATTAAGACTCCTGATGAGATCGCATTACAGTGGGAATTTAGGAAATCGGATCAGCGTTGGCATCGAAAAGCCCATAATTAAAGTTATTCCCCCATCCGACGGGCATCGGTGGGGGACAAGAATTAGTCTATTAGGAGTTTACCAAAATGTCAGAAGACAGATTAGAGCGGATCGAGAGAATAGTGGAATCGAACGCTCGCGCTATTCAAGCCCTAGCTGATGCCGTCGCTAGTGACCGCGAGGAACGGAAACAGGAGAAAAAAGGGCTTTACGATTACCTAGCTCGAATAGCAAGCGCACAATCAGATTTTTATGAGACTCAAGCCGATTTTTACCGGCATCTAGAGAGAATGGATGATCGACACGCTCAAATGATTGAAATCATCCGACAGATTAACAAGAACAGAAGCGATCAAGCCTAACCTCTAGAAGTTGCCCGTAGCCGTGCCTACGGGCTTAATTAAGCCCGTAAATATTTCGATAATGGGGTTGATGCTATAGCAGTTTTTATCAGAATGAGGCATGGGCAAGGGGCTTAAGCCCTTTGTTGGCAAAACTTGTCGATACCTCAGTAACGTGAAAAGCGCTATAAATAGCAGTTTCCCAGCATCTTTTCACTGTTTACTGTTTACCGATCACTGAAAAAGGCGGGATCGGCCGGGATCGAACCGGCGGCCTAGTGCTTAGGAGGCACTCGCTCTATCCAACTGAGCTACGACCCCAATTTTTTCCCTAACCATGATAAGACATCCACGGCTAAACTGTTGATTGCCGTGGATTATTTAGGGTTTGCTGAATAAATCTAACAACCTTGTTGGATAAGGTTTTTAGACTTTTTTCCCTCAAAAAGTGCCGACCATTGGAGTGATTGGGGGGAAAATTCCGGGACTTTTTCCCTGAAAATTAGGTAATTGACCACCTGAAAATGGGTAAAACCCCACACCCTACCCCCACGAAAAACTTTTTGCCGCAAACCCTATTTAGGGTTTTTTTTGGGGGGGTAATCTCGACTAATCGGCTAAAAAACGCCTCGATACCCACCCACTTTCTGTTTTATGGCCGTGACATTGGCAGTATGTTAATTTTATTTGCCCTTGAGGGCTTTTTGAAAATTCTTGCGGTAGGCGGGATTAACAGCCAAAAGAAGCGGCCAGAACAGCGTTAGAGCTAAACGATTGGGTAAACTGGGACTAAAATTAGTGCTTCTGTACCCATTCCAGAATTTCCAACCACCGGCACCATAAACAATTATTAAGATAAAAATAACCAGTCTCATGCCATCTCATCCTTGAATTTAGAGAATTCACATCTCCTATTTTAAGCTTGGGTTTTGCCGACTTGGGAAAAGAAAATATTGTTCTGAATCGGGGGGACGGTGTTAGAATGCCGGTTAGGAACTGGCTCGATCGAGGTCGGGAAACTAAAGCCATAATTTGGAAAAACTATTTAAAAACGGCGAAAAGATAGCCTTGGGAGGAAATTATGCGAGCGGTATTAATGGCAGGTGGTTCAGGGACAAGATTACGTCCGCTTACTTGTGATCTTCCCAAACCGATGGTCCCGATTCTCAACCGTCCCATCGCCGAACATATTATTAATTTACTACGAAAGCATGACATTACCGAAATTATCACCACCCTGCACTATCTCCCCGATGTCATGCGCGACTACTTTCAAGACGGCAGCGACTTTGGGGTAAAAATCACCTACGCTGTGGAGGAGGATCAACCCCTAGGCACCGCAGGATGTGTGAAAAATATTGCCGAATGGTTAGATGATACCTTTCTGGTGATTAGTGGCGATAGTATCACCGATTTTGACCTGCAAAAAGCGATCGCATTCCATAAAGGTAAAAACTCGAAAGCAACCCTCGTCCTGACGCGGGTTGCCAATCCGATCGAATTTGGGGTAGTGATTACCGACAAAGAAGGCAGAATTCGCCGTTTTATCGAAAAACCATCCACCAGCGAGATTTTTTCCGATACTGTCAACACCGGAACCTATATTCTCGAACCAGAAGTCCTCGATTATCTCCCCTACAAAGAAGAAGCCGACTTTTCTAAAGATTTGTTTCCGCTGCTGCTGCAAAGGGGCGAACCTATGTATGGTTATGTGGCCGATGGTTATTGGTGCGATGTCGGTCATCTGGAGGCCTACCGAGAAGCGCAATACGACGCTTTATCCGGCAAAGTTAACCTAGAATTTCCCTATCGAGAAAAATCCCCCGGGGTGTGGGTCGGTACTAATACCTATATCGATCCTAGCGCCCACATTGAGGCCCCGGCCATGATCGGCAATCATTGCCGCGTTGGTGCAAATGTTCTGATCGAGAGGGGTTCGGTTATCGGCGATAATGTCACCATCGGTGCTGGTTCCGATCTGAAACGTCCCATCCTCTGGAATGGTGTGGTGATCGGGGATGAGGTCAATTTAGCCGCTTGTACGATCGCTAGGGGAACCAGAATCGATCGACGGGCCCAGGTACACGAAGGTGCGGTGATCGGACAATTATCGATCGTCGGGGAAGAAGCGCAGATCAATTCCGGGGTCAGAGTCTGGCCGAGTAAACAGATCGAATCGGGAGCCATCCTCAATATTAACCTGATTTGGGGAAATACTGCCCATAAAAACCTCTTTGGTCAACGAGGAGTATCGGGACTCGCTAACATCGATATCACGCCCGAATTCGCCGTTAAACTGGGGGCAGCCTACGGTTCCATCCTGAAACCGGGGTCAACGGTAATCGTCTCCCGGGATCAACGCAGTGTCTCGCGCATGGTCAGTCGATCGCTGATTGCCGGTTTAATGTCCGTGGGGGTGAATATCCAAAACCTACAAGCGAATGCTTTACCGATTTCGCGGACTTTAGTGGCTAAATTAAACGTAGTCGGTGGCATTCACGTTCGCATTCATCCCGATCGCCCAGATTTTCTCTTAATCGAGTTTTTAGACGAAAAAGGGATTAATGTTTCCAAAGCGAGGGAAAAGAAAATCGAAGGGGCCTATTTCAAAGAAGATCTGCGACGGGTGGGAATGCAGGAAATCGGCAGTATGTCCTATCCGGCTGATATTCTCGATAATTACCGCAAAACCTTTGAAACTCAGCTAAATGTAGAGGCTATTCGCAATAGTAGCTCCAAAATCGTCATTGATTACGCCTACGGAGTCTCAGGGGCAATTTTACCAGAATTACTGGCCAAATTTGGCTGTGATGCCGTGGTTCTCAATGCCAGTTTACGTCAGAATGCCCTTTCCATGCAGGAAAGAGAGTTACTAATCCATCAATTGGGCCATGTGGTGGAGGCCCTGAAAGCGAACTTAGGGGTACAGGTTTCGGCCAACGGGGAACAATTAGTCCTCGTCGATGAGAGTGGTTTATCGATTCGCGGGGAACAATTAACTGCTCTAATGGTGAATACAATTCTGACCGCCCATCCTCGCGGTACAGTGGTAGTGCCGGTTCATGCTTCTAGTGCCGTGGAACAGATCGCGCGTCGTCACGATGGCCGGGTGGTGCGGACAAAAGCCAGTCCTAGCGCTTTAATGGAAGGATGTCAAACCAATCCTAATGTGGTTTTAGGAGGATGTGGGCAAACTGGCTTTATTTTTCCGCAATTACATCCCGGTTTCGATGCCATGTTCAGCGTGGCGAAACTTTTGGAGATGTTAACCATTCAGGAACGTTCTCTAGCTCAGGTGCGGGCCGAGTTACCGCGCATTTATAATAAGAATACGGCGGTGCGCTGTCCTTGGAAAGTCAAGGGATCTCTGATGCGCTATCTGGTGGAGACTCACGCGGATCTTAATCTAGAGTTGGTCGATGGAGTCAAGGTGATTAATCCCCTTAATGATGACTGGGTATTGATTTTACCCGATGCTGGAGAACCTTTAGTGCATATCTATGCTAACAGTGAGCAGCGGGAATGGGTCGATCGGACAATTAAAGAATATCGTCATCGTGTCCAGTATTTCGTCGAACATTACCAGGGCGAAATAGTGATGATTTAAGAGTTTTCTGCCCTATTAGCCCCGAAACTTGACTATGATGACTTTTTTGACCTAAAAAGTGTCCTAGCCCTGTAGATGCTCATTTTTCCCGCAAAAGCAAGGCGATTCGATCAGCCGCTGCCTCACCAGTGCGGATCGCTCCCTCGAAAAATCCCGGCCAGCGATCGGCCATTTCTGTGCCGGCCCAGTGAATCGGTCCGACGGGAGTAAAAAGAGCCTCGCCGAAACTTGTCCAGACTCCGGGGGGCATAAAAGCGGAATATGCGCCACCAGTCCAGGGATCCCCAGGCCAATCCACCTCATCGTAACTGATCGGGAAAAGGGCCTCTTGACCGAAATAAATAGCTAAATCCGAGAGGACGGCGGCACGGCGCGCCGGACTACTCATGGAGCGCCAACGACTATAGCGATCGCCAACCACAAAGGTGGCGATTACCCCGACGCCGGTTTCGGGATCGGAACTATCGGCACAGAGTTCCAACCATTGACAATTCCCTTGAGCAAGTCCCGCTAGTCCCTGTTTTCGCCAGAAAGGTCGCTCATAGGAAATCAGGACTTTAGCGCAGCATCCCATCGGTACTCGTTGGGTTAGTTGTTCTCGCTGGGGTGGCAGCGGGGGATGATAAATAATGCGGCCGGCAAGATGGGGCGGCATGGCAATGATGGCAAATTTGGCGGTAAAAGTATTCTGGCTGGTTTCTACGGTCACGCCGGCCGAGTCGTAATTAAGGCGAAAAACCGGTTCCCCCAGTCGAATTCGCTCTCCTAACTCCGCCGCGATCTTGTCGGGAATTTGTCCCGCTCCGCCATGGATCAGTTCGGCTTCTGGATGTTCGGCCTGAGGGGCGCAATTTTGTCCCCAAAGAACGTGCAGTAGTGAGACTTGGTTGGGTTCGGCCGGCCCGAGAAAACCCACTGCACGCGCCATATAAGCAAAATACCATTGACCAAAATCTGTGCTGGTGTTTTCTTCAATCCACTGGGCAAAAGTTTTACTGTCTAGTTTTTTGGTGTGATCGTTGCTTTGGGGATAACCTGAAGGTAGGGTTTTGGTTAGTTCTTGAAAACGCGCCCATGCTGACATCGCATCTTGCCATTCTGCTGCGCCGATATCGGGTACTTCTCCCTCGTGGAAACCTTGAAAAAAACCATTGAATTCATAGCGTTTGTTGTTAAAGACTAGGACGGTTTTTCCCTGATTGGGAGAGGGAAAACGACGTATTTTATACTCGTCGAGGAGGGCTAAAAAACGCTCTTGGGTTGGGCCCACCCACTGACCACCTCGATCGATCCACTGTCCAGAGGGGAGATATTGACCAGACATTCTGCCACCGTAACGATTTCGCGCTTCGATTACCAGAACTTGATGACCTCGCCTCTGGAGATTACGCGCGGCGATTAATCCCGCTAATCCCGCCCCGACAACGATACACTCATAGCTAGTCAACTGGAGATTTGTCATGATTTTAGCTCCACAGAATATTTTATAATTAGGGTTTGCTGAATAAATCTAAAAACCTTGTTGGATAAGGCTTTTAGACTTTTTTGACCTCAAAAAGTCCCGACCCTTGCAGTGATTGAGGGGAAAATTCAGGTACTTTTTCCCTGAAAATTAGGTAATTGACCAGGTGAAAATGGGTAAAACCCCACACCCCACACCCCACACCCCACACCCTGCCACCAGGAAAAACTTTTTCAGCAGACCCTAATTAACAATTATTATTTTCTCCGATTTTTGCCTCAGTTTCTCTATCCATTGGCTCTTTTGATTAAATTATCTGCTGCTATCAATGTTTGATCTTCTTAGCGATCGCTTAAGCCAACACCTAGAACAAATTGTCCGAGAAAGAAACCCTTTTTTCTCTAGTCAAGGACATTTTTATGTGCGAGAATACCTGCGGCAAGAGTTAGGCAATTGGGGAAAAGTTGAATCACATTTTTTCCATTTTCAGGGAAAAAATTACGAAAATTTAATCTTGGATTTGCCTAACAACAGTCAAAAACCTCCGATTTTAATTGGCGCTCATTATGACACGGTGCCGGGGTCGCCGGGGGCTGACGATAACGCCACGGGATTAGCGGTATTATTAGAATTAGCCAGGTTTTTTGGGGAAAATCAGGCTAATTATCCAATTCGTTTAATTGCCTTCGATCTAGAAGAATACGGATTACTGGGGAGCATTGCCTACGCGGAAAAATTAAAACAAACTAAGCAGGATTTAAGGTTAATGTTATCCTTAGAAATGCTCGGTTACTGTGATAAAAATCCCCATTCTCAAAAATATCCAGCTTTTCTAGAATATTTTTATCCCAACACTGGGGATTTTATCGCTTTGATTGGCAATCTCAAAACCCGCAAGGATTTAAATTTTCTCAGTCGAGTCCTGCGGGAAAATCAGACTCCCTGCGAGTGGTTGCCCGTAATTTTTGGAGGTTATATCGTCCCCGATACTCGACGCAGCGATCATTCTCCTTTTTGGAGTCGCGGTTATTCGGCAATTATGGTGACAGATACGGCTAATATGCGTAATCCCTATTATCATAGTTCTCAGGATACAATCGCTACTTTGGATTTAAATTTCCTAACAAGAGTCTGTCAAGGTCTTTGTTTTGGATTGCAATCTTTACCGATGAGATAAAAGTTAGCGTGTAGGGTGAGTTAGCGTTAGCGTAACGCACCAATCCCAGTTAGAAACCCAACATTATTGACGACATTGGTGTGGTTGGGTTTCGCTCAAGCGTCACTAATATTTGACAGACAAAAGTTATTATTGCTCAACCCAACCTACTGCTTAAGTCACTTGTCTTGGCAAAATTAAAGTCTATCCCGTGTTTTTCGATATCGATGTTGTTCTTTCGATCATCTCACTCAAACTGGATTTTTTGTACTTCACCGCCGAACAATTTTTAAAAATTCCCTTGGTGTAACGATCTCTGTTTTCCCATAGCGTTGCAGTATAAGCAAATCATTGTCACCAGTAATGAGATAGCGTGCTTCCCCACTGGTTGCCAGATTTAGGAATTTATTATCGTCTCGATCTCGGCAAATTTCAGTGTGGTCAGTAGGTCTAATCAGCAGCGAAATTTCCAAAATTCTTACTAGCAGTTGTCGGCGCTGCTCCAGTGTAATGTACCTCTCGAACTTTGGGAGAAGAAGTTTTGTGACCAACTCGCCTATGGTTGCGGGACTTTGCAGAATAATAAAGTTATTAATCGCGTATTCTACAGCCAAAGCTGGTGTTGTCGTACTGCTTAAGGCGAAGCTTATAAAGACGTTCGTATCGATAACTATGGGTTCACGATTCATCTACTAAAAGCTCTTCCAACTTCTCATCAGTCAATCCCTGACTCTTGGCATAAGCACGAATTTCATTCACCACTTCCATCAAGGCTTGGGTGGTTTCGTCCTGTTCGTTCCCCGTCATCTCATGATTCTCGATGGTGAAATCGACACACGCATGAGCGGACAAACCTAACTGCTCGATCGCTGTGGGGATCTCGCTAATTTTAACGTTTCGGATCGTTGCTTTCATCGAAAATTTTGGGTCTGAAACCCCGTCGTAGAACGACGGCTTTACTGTTAAATATTAGCACATTTACGAAATATATGCTAAAATGTGAGGATTAGTGCGGTTGGGTTTCGCTTAAGCGTCGCTAATAGTAGTATCCTAACATCGGCAACAAATAAACCTCCGCAAACCATCTGTAACCATTGCTGGCGAACAGAATTTCGTTGGACGATCAGTAATGTGGTCAAAACAGTCATCGTAGGGCGTTGACATATTTTTTTCTCCGAATCACTCATAATCTCATTTTAACCGTTCAGGGGGCGGTTATCAAGCCGCCATTAGTTTTGTAATGGGGATTTATGTCCCGCTCCAAAAACTTTTCGTCTTAAGGCGAGGTTTTAGACCCGATTTTTTCGATAAAAGCAGACCACGGGGGAATTTTTCACAGCACTAAAGCTCTGGAAGAATTATCACTTTAAGCGGTGACATTTTCTGTTTCTACTGGTTGAATTTCCGGCATTTCTACTTTAATTAAACTCACTCTAGCACGATAAAGTAGTTTTTCCCCATGACGATAGCCCCGATAACGCACTAGAACGGGTGTACCGATTGCTGCTTGACCATCGATCAATTGATGGATTTGCGGATCATAACTCACATGATCACCGACACTGTCAATTGGTTGCACTCCCCAGCGCTCCAGTAACTGCATAATCGGTTTAACTAGGGAGAGGATTTTGACGGCTGCTAGGTCGGGATTTTTGCGGGCAACGGCCTCGGCCGTAGGCCATTGAACTAACCAAGATTCGATCGCTTCGATGCTTTGACGTTGAAATTCTGCGGCTAATTCTTCTTTTTGCTTGTCTAATTTTTGCTGTAAATTTTGATACTCTTGTTCGAGAATTTTTGATTCCCCTGAACGATCCTCTGTCCCCATCGTCGGGATTTGAAAATGAGCAAGGAGATCGCTAACTGGCAGCTGCAGCGCATTAGCTAATTTCACCAAAGATTCAGAGGATAATTTGGCGATTAAACCATGGCGAACTCTCTGCAATTGCCAAGAAGATAGACCCGATAACCGACTCAATTCTTCCAGATTTTTACAGCCAATTTCTGCCATTAACTGCTCTAATTTTTGCCGATGATATTTATATAAGGACTCATTCATGGGACTTCTCAGCTTAAGCGATGTGTTTAGCTAAAACGGATTTAGGGGCGCGACGAACTCGACAGAGAATTGTTTCTTTACCGAGACGCTGATGAGCGGCAAAGCGATGGCAACCGGAAAAACCGTAGTAGTTACCATCCACCTCCAAAACATCGATCGGTTCTCGTAATCCCTCCTCAGCGATCGATTGCATCAACTGATTAACTTTTTCGGGATCGGTTTGTCGCGGTAAAGGACGACGAATTTGGGACAGAGGAATGTTTTTAATTTCCATACTGTCTTTACTATAGCACATTTAGGCTAAACTGAAGATAAGTTGACTCGGTTGCTGATGCAGTGGTCTGTCTCGGTGCTGGCAGTTTTCTTGACACAGACAAGATTTTATCACCCAATCCTCTCCTTTTCTGACTATGACTATTCCTCCTATCAATGAAAAAATTATCCGGCAAAATAGCACCAATGCTTCCTATCAGCGCGGTCAATATTATTACGACAGCGGTGCAGTTATTTCTCTTTGGCAACGGGGGCAAAATCTGCAAGCTTTAGTGAATGGTAGTGAGGTTAAACCCTATCGAGTTGTCATGGATTTTAACCAAGATAATCTTGAGAATGTCTCCTGTTCCTGTCCCTACGATTACGAGGGTTGGTGTAAGCATATTGTGGCGGTTTTATTAACCTGTTCTCGTCAACCAGAATTAATTATCAAAAAAGCCTCCCTAGAGGAGTTATTGACACCAATCGATGAAAGTAAATTAAGAAAATTACTTAATCATTTAGTGGCTAAACACCCAGAAATTATCGAGACAATTGATAAGTTTTTATTGCCAGCTACCCCAGTTAATAAAGCGGCAGGGAAGATAACTATTAATGTCAAAGCTTATCGTAATACTGTCCGTAATGAACTGCGGCAATCCCTGCGAGCGATCGAAGAAGATTACTACGAAGAAGATCCAATTTCTAATGAAATTTATGCCCTAGTGGATGAGGCCAAAGATTATTATCAAAAGGGAGAACCGGATAATGCGATCGCTATTTTAGAAGCAATTATTAGCGCCTGTATCGAGGAATGGGATAATTTAGAAGATTACGGTGCTGTCAATGATGATTTAAGTGCTAGAATCGATCGAGTTTTAACTGGGGCAATTTTAAGTAAAGAATTTAATCCCCAAGAAAAGCAAGATTTAAGGGAAAAAATGGAGCAATGGCAGCATGAATGGAGTGTCGATTTTGAGATGAGTTTAGCGGCCTTACAACAGGGATGGGACGATCCAGTTTTAGAGAAGATTTTACGGGGAGAATCGGCTAATTTTTCAGAAATGTGGTCAGATAATATCCCCGATTATGCCCAAACATTAACTTCTATTCGCTTAGAAATTTTCGAGAAACAGGAAAAAGATCAGGAGTATTTGAATCTAGCTTTAGCTTCAGGACAAGTGGTAGAATACCTAACTAAGTTAGTCTATCTTGATCGCATTGATGAAGCGATGGCAGCGGCAAAAAACATGATAACTAAAAACGATGAATCCTTCTTTTTTGCCAAAGCTTTACGGGATGAATCCGCACCAGAATCCGCCCTAATAATTGCCCGAAGTGGTCTAAATTTCCCAGGAAATTATTATTATCAATTAGCTCTCTGGACAAGTGAACTAGCGCAATCTTTAGGGGATATAGATACAGCTTTGGCCGCTAGAATTAAGGCATTTCAAGACCAACCTTCCTTTTCCCATTACCAAAAAATTGAGTCTTTAGCGGGGCAAGATTGGCCCGATTTAAAATTAGACTTGTTAGATTACTTGCGCGAGTTTAGCGGTGGACGTTCCACAGAGGCTAAAATCGATATATTTCTCCACGAAAATTTAGTTAGAGATGCAATTAAAGTCGTTTCTGATAATTCCTATGTGCAGTCTCACCTAATTTGGCGGATAATGGATGCGGCTGCTACCGTCGATCCTAACTGGGTGATCGATCACGCACGTCCTCCTGCGGAAAAGATACTCGACGAAAAAAAGGCTGATCGCTACGAAGAAGCGATTAAATGGCTAAAAAAAGCTCGTAATGCCTTTTATATGTCGGGAAGACGGGAAGAATGGCAAACTTATCGAGAAAATTTAATTAAGGAACACGGACGCAAATCGAAATTTATGGGGTTATTTAAACATCAGGATTTACAATGATTTAAGCTTCTAAGCTAAGACCCATTTTAACCGCCTATCCTTAGAGCAGCTGAATCTCCCCCACCCCCCCCTACCCCCCGACATCGGGGGGGGTTGCCTCTTGCCTTATCTCCACAAGCAATTTAAATACTTAACAGCTTCGCCGTCAGTTATCGGCTAAAACCGGGCTGTTTTTAGCTTGTAGAGCGGTAATTGTCCTAATCTTAGGTTTAGTGATATTTCGGGGCAAAGTAGAGTATAATGGAAGATTGGTCTAAACTTATCTCCAGACTACTTATACTGAATATTCATTGTCAAAAAATATGACTGAAACTATTCGCTTTTTGATGTGTTCTCCCGATCATTACGATGTGGATTATGTGATTAATCCTTGGATGGAGGGCAACATTCACAAATCTTCCCAGGAAAAAGCTAGGCAACAATGGCAGCAGCTTTATCATGTTCTCAAAGATCGGGCGCTTGTGGATTTAGTCCCACCAGAAAAAGGCTGGCCCGACATGGTTTTTACCGCTAATGCAGGTTTAGTTCTGGAAAAAACTGTCGTTCTCAGTCGCTTTTTACACAAAGAAAGACAGGGAGAAGAACCCTATTTTAAGCAGTGGTTTGAAGATAACGGTTTTACGGTTCACGAACTGCCCAAAGATTTACCCTTTGAAGGTGCAGGAGACGCACTATTAGATCGGGAAGGACGTTGGTTATGGGCAGGATATGGCTTCAGAACTGAGTTAGATTCCCACCCTTTAATCGCTAAATGGCTCGATATTGAGGTTTTATCCCTACGTTTAATCGATGAACGTTTTTATCACCTTGATACCTGTTTTTGTCCCCTTAGTGGCGGTTATCTCCTCTACTATCCTGATGCTTTTGATGCCTATTCTAATCGATTAATTGAGTTAAAAATTCCCGAAGAAAAACGCATTATCGTTGAAGAAGCCGATGCGGTTAACTTTGCTTGTAATGCTGTGAATATCGGTGAAGTAATCGTCATGAATAAAATTAGTGACGATTTACAACATAAGTTAGCATCAAAAAGCTTTGAAGTGGTACAAACTCCCCTGACGGAGTTCTTAAAAGCAGGAGGTGCGGCCAAATGTTTAACCCTGCGTACCACGGAACCCTTAATTCCAGACCATCACGCAAATGTCACCATTGAAAGTCGCATTCTCCAGCTAGAAGGTCATCTGCTCGACGCGGGAATTATGAATAAAGCTCTCGATGTTGTGGTGGGAAATGGGGGCAGCTTCAAGGTTTTAAACTTCACCTTAGGGATTGAGCGCCAAAGTACCTCCTCGGCCGAAGTGCGCGTTTCTGCACCCTCTCACGAGGTAATGGAGGAGATCATGGTACAATTGATCGACCTCGGTGCGGCCGCTCGTCCCCAAGAAATCTGTGATGTCAATACCGCAGTGGTGGCACAAGATGGGGTCGCTCCCGATGATTTTTATGTCAGCACCATCTATCCCACGGAAGTGCGGGTTAGCTGTGAATGGGTGCGGGTGGAAAATCAACGCATGGATGCAGCCATCGTCGTCACTGAAGGTGCGGAAGGCAAAACGGCAAAATGTACTCTGCTGCGGGATTTAAAAGCTGGCGATCGCGTTATGGTAGGAGTTGAGGGCATCCGTACTATCCGACAGGCGGAATCCAGGGAACAACGCAACAGCACCCAGGAATTTACCTTTATGGGTGCGGGGGTTTCCAGCGAGCGCCGAGTCGAGTTAACCGTCGAGCAGATTGCCTGGGAAATGCGTAAAATTCGCGACCAGGGCGGTAAAGTGGTAGTAACGGCAGGTCCGGTGGTCATTCACACTGGAGGAGCGCAACATCTCTCCCGTTTAATCCGCGATGGTTACGTTCACGCTTTACTGGGGGGAAATGCGATCGCAGTTCACGACATGGAACAGGCGATCATGGGTACTTCTTTAGGGGTAGATATGCAGAAAGGCATCCCGGTGCGCGGTGGCCATCGTCACCACCTCAAGATTATCAACCTCATCCGTCGCCACGGCAGCATCGCCAAAGCTGTATCGGCCGGGGTATTGACAAAAGGCGTAATGTATGAATGCGTCAAGAATAATGTCCCCTTCAGTTTGGCCGGTTCAATTCGCGATGATGGTCCGCTTCCGGATACGGAGATGGATTTAATTAAAGCACAGGAAGAATATTCCCGCTTAATTCAAGGTGCAGACATGATTCTCATGCTCTCTAGTATGCTCCATTCCATCGGTGTGGGCAATATGACACCGGCGGGGGTAAAAATGGTCTGTGTTGATATTAACCCGGCCGTGGTGACAAAATTAAGCGATCGAGGTTCCGTAGAATCCGTCGGTATTGTCACCGATGTGGGTTTATTCCTGAGTCTGTTAACCCAACAGTTGGATAAGTTAACCCGTCCCTTGGTAGAAACGGTTTAAAACCAATATTCTAAAACATAAAACTTATGAGCTTTGGGGGTATTTAAACCCCCTTTTTTGGGACTATTAACCCCTATCTCTATAGGTGAGTTAGCAATGGGTAACTAGAATAATAAAGGAGAACCATTGCCGAAAAACGAGAGCGCTATGCCAGAAGAAACTATTTGGATTATCACCGCAGAAGATACCCCCGTCACCCCCGATAAAGATGCGAAAGGAAACGACACCTATGACAATCCCTGGTACGAGGGGAAAACTATCACCGAAGCTGCGACTCGTGGCGTAAAAGTGAGCATAGAGAAGCTAGAGACAGAACTATCCCATTTTCTCCAGCTTATCGGCAAAGTCTTCAATCAAGCACAGAAACAGGTCAACGAGCAAACCGGCTTTAAACTCGATGAAGTAGAGCTTTGCGTAGAGATTACCGGAGAAGGTGAAGTAAAATTATTAGGGACGGGGATTAAGACCGGCACCAAAGGCGGATTAACCCTAAAATTCAAGCGAGACGAGAAAAACACACCGACCGCAGACTAATGGCGAACTGGGGATTATTTATCGGGATAAATCAATACAAACGCTTGAAACCGCTCAAATGTGCCAAGCAGGACGCGGTAGAGATGGCGCGTTATTGTCGTGACGAGATTAATTTTGAGGAAGTTTTCCTGTTTACCGATGATTCTGACCCAATAACCGCGCCGAATGGTTCCCAACAGGAGACGAAACCGACGTACACAAATCTAATGGCTTTCCTGCACGACTTTTTCGAGTCGCAACGCTTGGAAACCGGCGATAATTTCTGGTTTTTCTTCAGTGGCCACGGATTACGCCATCAGGGACAGGATTATCTCGTTCCCAGCGAGGGACACCCAACCTTAATCGAACGGACGACCATTCCCCTCAATTACGTTACCCAACGTTTACGGAGATGTGGTGCAGATAATATCATTCTCTTTCTGGATGCCTGTCGCAACGAGAACGATTTTAGCAATAAATCCGTAGGCTGGCAAAAGCAACAGGGAGTGATAACCATCGCTTCCTGTAGTCCGACGGAGGAATCCTACGAAATTCCCGAACTACAACAGGGTTCCTTTACCTATTCACTTCTAGAGGCTTTACGAATCCAAGGGGAAAATAACTGCGCTACGGTAGAAAGACTCTGTAATCGTCTCCGCGAAAGGATTCCCGAAATCAACCGACAATACAACAAACCCCCGCAGACTCCCCACTCCACCGTCGAACCAAACTACAAGAATCATCTGATTCTGTTACCGAAACAGGCAAAGACTCCCGATATAGAGTTATTGCGAGTGGAAGCTTTAGAGTTGGAAGTGGAGGGAAAGCTAGAGGAAGCGCGACAGTTGATGAGACGAGTTCTGGCTTTGGATACAACCAGACCTAAATACTGGCAAGATTACGACAGAATTAATCGAAAATTAACACAACAACCCGTCCCACCTTCCCCTAAAACGGAACCGATAAATCGCGAGTCGGCGAAAACGATAACAGAAACCCCGAAACCCGCAGCACCGCCAGAAATCGAACTAAAAAGCGAGAAAGGAATCGATTACAGGAAGCTACGGGATTTACTGGAACAACAGCAATGGAAGAAAGCGGACGAGGAAACAAGAGTCGTGATGCTACAGGTAGCCAATCACAGGTCAGAAGGATGGCTACGGGTAGAAGATATCGATAATTTCTCCTGCGAGGATTTGCGAACCATTGACCAATTATGGGTTAAATATAGTAGCGGTCGTTTTGGTTTTTCCGTGCAGGCGAAAATCTACCGCGAACTCGGTGGGACGCGGAAGTATAATGAAAGAGTTTGGAACGCTTTCGGAGATAGGGTAGGCTGGCGAGTGAATAATAGCTGGATATACAGGGGAAGGGATGTTACTTTTGACCTAAAAGCACCCCATGGACACCTCCCGGTAGGGGAATTGGGGTGGGGTGTTGGGAGTTGGTGTTGGGGTGGGGATGGGGGAGGATGGTTCTCACTCTTTGGGGGGGGGAGATGGGATGGTGAGGTAGGGGTAAGTTTCTCTTCTCTCGCGTCGAGACTTGTAAAATGTAACATATAAAGGTTACAGCCAATTTTTAAGAATTGTATCGGGTTGATTTTCCACGAAGCCATGCGGGTTCTGGGTTTTCGATACCTGTCACCCAGGACCCGGGTCCGGTCCGCGACATGATTGTAGTATGTCCCCGGCGACGCGGGGGTTGTAGGCGTTGGCAAAAACGAACTGATCCGCCACCGCGAGAATTTCTGGGGTGACTTCCTCCCATTCCTCCCACCAGAGAGACAATTGGCCCGGAGAGGATTTTTTAGACCTTTTCTTCGGCTTTATCCCCGCGAGTAGCTTACTTCCCCAGTGGTTGCGGGTTTCCGGTTTCGGTCGCGGCCGGTATTTCTTGCAGAATCCGCGATATTTGGCCGCGCATTCCTCTAGGGTTTCTCCCAGACTCAAAAACGCAGGATGCCAAGTGGTTAAGCCATCGTCTCCGAGTCGGTCATAGACCCCGTAATCGCTAAAATCGTAGAAGAATCCGACTTGGACTCCCGCAGCCTTCGGATTGGCGTGAATATAGCGTAGGGTATTCAGCGCTCGCTTAGTATCCGTGGTGGGAAAACCGCTACTGTGATAGCGTTTCTCCCAGAAGTGACCAGTTCGATTCAGCATTCGGTTAAAACACATGGCGGTGTACCAGTTCAACCAGTGCATAATTTTGGGTAAGTCTTCCGCGTCTTTCGGTTCGATGAGATAGTGAATATGGTTACTCATCACACAGAGCGCGTAGAGTTTGAATCCGTACTTTTCGATCGCTTTTTTGATAGCGTAGAGTAACACCTGTCGGCATTCTAGACGGGTCAGGCGAAATTCTCGGTTATTACAGCGAATGGTTATATGATAGGAATAGCCTGGGATTAGTTCTCGTTTTGCTCGTGACATTTTGCGTATTTTTCCCCGCGAGGACTTGTAGAATATAACACCTAATAGAAAGATACCGCTATCTTTATCCTGTCCGCAACTTTTATCTGTTAACATGGAACTGTAAACATATTACTAATGCTCAAATTCAGAAAAAACTTCTCAATATATGCGCGGATTTCGGCTACAAATTACCGCTAATCTGTACACCTTACGAGTTAATGGGAGAATGAGCCATGTGGGAAGATGAAATACTCGAAGAAATTCATAAGATTAGAGAAGAACACGCCAAGTCTTTCAACTACGATATAAAAGCTATCTGCGCTGATTGGAGGGAGAGACAAGGGAAAAGTGGTAGAAAATTAGTTCGGTTAAATACCGCCCAAAACATGACAAAAAATAGCGAAAATGATACTATTGAGAGAACCAAATGCTAGAAATTAACAAAAGCTATGTATTAGACAAAGATCAAAAGCCGATTGCCGTTCAGATTCCCATTGCTGAATTTGAAAAAATCGAAGAAATCCTAGAGGATTACGGACTGGGAAAACTCATCGAAGAAGTTGAAAATGATCAAATCCTAGACAAAGAAAAAACATGGCAATACTGCCCGCATATACTGTAAAATCTATTTTATAGAAGTCTATAAAGAAATTGGCTAAATTACAATATAAATGCCTTATTTAAATCCCAATGCGACAATCCCACCAGCTAAATTAACCCGGTATTTGCTAGTTTTACAACCCAAAGATGATAAATCAGGCTTTCTGGCACAAGCGGGATATAATTTAGACAACTGGCAGGTATTGGAACAAGATTTAAGACGTATTCTTCTCAACGAGGCCACCTTAAATAAACAAACAAAGTTCGGTGATATTTATGAAATTAAAGGACTTTTACAAGGGGTGAACGGGATAAACTTACGAGTCTCTACCTATTGGATTATCGACTCACTTACGAAAGAAACAAGATTTGTGACTTTATTACCAGATTAAAAGAGTTAGACTATGAAATTTGATATGTTTTCCGAAGTTCAATTAACCGAAGATTTGCCAGAATCTAATTTGTCTCGTGGCACTCACGCGATTATCGTGGATTATTGTCCTAGACCCGAAGGCCAAGAGGATGGCTATGTTTTAGAAGTGTTAAATAATCAGGGAAAAGCCTATACAGTTATCGCTGTAGAAGTTTCCAAGATTGAATCAATTCAAAATATTAAACAGGATGAATTGCAAATTATATAATTCTGTTATTCTTAGTGGATTTAATCCCCCATCCTAGCAATGGCGAAATGGGAGCAATTTTAGAAGTTTTTAACGCTCTCGGTGAGTCAATTTCAGTAGTAACCTTTGGGGTGGTTGGGTTTCGCTTAAACAATCGAATTGAGCCATTTTCGACCCAGTATTGTTTCGCTCAACCCAACCTACAATAATTGCTTATATTAATTTCTGATTAATTGCCAATTCATTGCCGACACAAGAGTTAAAGCGATAACAATTCATTGCTGTATGTAACAATATAAGAGGAGTGCGATCGCTGATCTTGTAGGGTGCGAAAACGCGCGTGTAACGCACCGCTAATGTTTGGGATAAAATGGAGAAGTTTCAATGGGATCAAGTGCGATCGCTCTGAGAAATGATCGAGGTCAAGCATGACAGTGCAACAACTTCGTTACAGAGATAGGATAGTAGAATAGAGGGGGCTACCATACCGCTGCTTCAGGCTTTGATTTAGTCTTGTCGATCAGTTATTATCATGAAAGAAAAAGTGTACTTGGATTCCACGGTTCCGAGTTATTACTTTGGTGAGCGTGAAGCTCTAAAAACTTTTACCGAAATCATAAGGAAGTGGTGGTCGGAGATGTCCAGTTATTATGATTTATATATTTCGGATGCCGTGCTTCAAGAACTAACCAACGGAAACTATCCGCGTAAAGCTGAAATTATTCATTTGGTTTCGAGGATTCCTTTACTACCGCCGACTTCTGCTCTTGAACAAGTTGTCGAGTTTTATCTTGCCAACTATGTCATGCCAAGGTCTCTTGTGGGCGACGCTCTACATCTTGCCTATGCCAGCTATTTCGACATTCAATATCTCGTTACTTGGAATTGCAACCACCTAGCGAATGCTAACAAACGGAAGCATATTCGCGTTATCAATGCCCGCCTTGGTTTGTCAACACCTGAAATTGTCACACCACTTGAACTATTCAAAGAGGAGAATAACTTATGATCCACTCAGAGATTTTGCAAGAAAAAGATAAAACTCAAACAAGATTATCGGAGGAATGCACGTCTATCCATGACTATTTAGTTAAGTCTCGCATTGCTGCGGAAAAGGCTGCGGAATCCTACGGGTTTACTCTCAAGTATGCTGAAGAAATTCATAAAATTCGAGAAGAACACACCAAAGCTTTCAACGCCAACACAACAGCCTCTTAGGTTGGCTTGAGCGAAACGCTATAGATTGATTCTGATTAATTGCCAATTCATTGCCAACACAAGAGTTAGGGCGATAATGATTCATGGCTGTATGTAACAATACAGAATAAGTTTATCTCAGGAGTTCCACAGTGATTAAAGAGCTAGACCGTATTACTGTTAATCCACAAATATGTCTTGGACAGCCAACGATTCGAGGAATGCGTATCACTGTAGGATTTGTTCTGAAACTGTTGGCTAGTCAGTTATCTATTCAGGAAGTTTTAGAGGCTTATCCAGAGTTAGAAGAGGAAGATATTCGTCAGGCTATTAATTATGCAGCTTGGGCTGTATCCGATTATATCGTTAGCTTCACTTCGGCATGATTTCTTATTCCGAGGCTCTGCCTTAGAACACCATATCTAAGGCTCTACCTTAAACCAGTATTCAGGTAGAAACTGAAGGGAGCGTTCCCCGGTAGAATATGGGAACGGGATAAAATTGTCAAATCCATATCTTCTCGTGCATCGATTGAAATATAGTTATTAATTAATATCCATCTCACAACAATTTAAATCATGAAAGGTATTCAGTATATTGTCGATGAAACAGGAGAAAAAACAGCAGTTGTTATCGATCTAAAAGAATGGGTTCAACTGTGGAATGAGTTTTATCAAAATTTACTCGATCGCTCTCCCGGCAACGAAGACTGGATAAATCGATCGCCTTTTCGAGAAAAATTAGATCAAGCTCTCCCATGGAATGCTAATCATCCACCGCAGTTATCAGATCTAGAATCCCTAGAGAGCAAACTCGACAATCATGAGTGCTGAAGAAAAGGCTAGAAAACTAAGTAGATTGAGCGATGCAAATTCCATCTAAAGCAATTATTCCAGAGGATAAACTTACTCGTTATCTTCTCGTATTCAGAGACAAAGATGACAAATCAAAATTTTTAGCACAAGCAGGATTTACTCTCGATAATGCGGCCAGTTTGCAAAGAGCGATTATTCAGCTAATTACCGTAGAAGATGCGATCAAAGATGGTAAAAATGAATACGGTATCTTTTATCGAGTTGAAGGAATGCTAGAAGGAGTTAACGGAATCAATTTAGCAGTGGTTACAATATGGATACTGCGATACATTGACGACTGTTTTCAGTTTGTTACTCTCAAGCCCCGAAAGGATAGATAATTATGGATGTTAGATTATACGATCATGTGGTTCTTTGTCTTGATGTTCCCGAAGACAATCTAAAATCGGGAGATGTGGCAGTATTAGTGGATTTAATCCCCCATCCTAGCAATGGCGAAATGGGAGCAATTTTAGAGGTTTTTAACGCTCTCGGTGAGTCAATTTCAGTAGTTACTGTGCCAATTTCGGCGATTAAACCCCTACAAGCAAATGAAATATTTACCGTCCGCTCTTTGGTGAAAGTTGAATAAGTTAAAATCAAAGAGAATATCCCTATCGCTACAATCTCAACTATCGATGAATTTACTTAAAGATAAGCAGAAAATTCGTTTTGTTGACCTTTTTTGTGGTTTGGGAGGGTTTCGAGTCGCTATTGAACAAGTTTGTCGCCAACAAAACTTAGAATCTGATTGTGTCTTTTCCTGTGATATAGATAAAGACGCTCGGGCAATTTATCACGCTAATTTTGGCGACCAACCCCGGGGAGATATTACCGAAATCGCTGCCCTAGATATTCCCAATCACGATATTTTAATGGCAGGATTTCCCTGTCAACCCTTTAGTATTTGTGGTAATTTAAAGGGATTTGAAGATACTAGAGGCACGCTATTTTTTGAGATTGCTCGCATTTTAAAAGCCAAACAACCCGCAGCATTTATTCTGGAAAATGTCAAGCAATTGCAGGGACATCAACAGGGAAAAACCTTAGAAGTTATTCTCGATACTTTGCAAGATTTAGATTACTATACCGATTACCGAGTTTTGAATGCGCTTAATTTTGGTTTACCGCAAAAACGGGAACGGATTTTTATCGTTGGTTTCCGAGAAGCGCGGGGTTTTATCTGGCCAGAACCAGCTTTATCTAGAACAACTTTAACGGAAATATTAGAAGAAAATGTCTCGGATTTTTATTATGCTTCCGCAAGAATTCAAAAAAGTCGCTTCCTGAAAAGAGAGGGAAAAAAACCTTATAGTGAACCGACTATCTGGCACGAAAATAAAGGAGGAAATGTCAGTGCTTATCCCTATTCCTGTGCCTTGCGAGCAGGAGCATCCTATAATTATTTGTTAGTGGATGGGAAAAGACGCTTAACAGCAAGAGAAATGCTACGTTTACAAGGTTTTCCCGATGATTATCAAATTGTCGGCAGTTATCAAACTATGCGAAAATTAACCGGTAATAGTGTGGCGATTTCCTGCGTAGCTGCTGTGGTTAATTCTGTAATCGAGTCTTGGTTAGATATTGAGCAAGCATCAACTAATTCATTCTCGTTCAATCGAACAACTCAATTAAGTTTATTTTCGACTCAGGAGTTTTAGATAGTGGTAATTATTCAAGACGCTTTTAATTGCCTATATAGACAGCCTCGTAGGTTGGGTTGAGCGAAACAATACTGGGTCGAAAATGGCTTAATTCGCCTGAAAAAGCGAAACCCAACCACCCCAAAGGTTACTCTTGGTTGGGTTTCCTTGCGTCAACCCAACCTACAATAATTGCTACTCTACTGATATGTAGCATATACTCAACAGATTTAGTATTAGATAAGTTTATTGCTAAAGAAGGAATCCGCAGAAGTATAGAGAAGGCATAGGAGATTATAGCTTGTTTGAGTCCTAATTTATGTCTCTAAAATTAGCTGACCCATTGCCTTGAGAATTTGGAGCAGATTAATTGCTGATTGAGGATACATTAAATTAAGTTCTGGCATTATCTGATAAGTGGGGTTAGTTTCTTGTCTGAGATAGACGAACATATATTGTAAGCCATTAGTCGCTAATCCCCAAACTGAGGGTTGTCTTTCTAAGCTATTGTAGGCATAAGTCAGTAATTGAGGTAATCCCTGACGTACTTCGATTCCACTCTCTTTAGCTTCAATTACTAAAATCCAAAAAGTGATATTATTGACAGTTGATATCGAATTATTCACCGTGACAATATCAAAGCGTCCGCTAATAGTTTTATCTTCATCGACAAGGATAATATTATCAATCCCTTCTTCAACCCTAATCTTAATCGGATAACGATAAAAACCAGCTAACCGCCATAGGGGAAATAGGGTTAAAACTTTCACTTGTCCTTCTGATGCTTTATCTTCCATCAAATAGGGTCGAAAATCGTTGCGGATTTGAACAAGTTCTAATTTTTCTGCGTCGCTGACGGTTTCCAAAGCTAAAAGCTCTGTAAATGAAACATCCTCAAGCTTTTCTTGGAAATTGAGATGACGTTGAACATCAGCAAGGGTTAGTTTACTCGTTTTGAGGGTAAGCATTGATTTAGCAAGCAGTACAGCGCTGTTTCCATGATAGCGTCAAATAGGTTTCTCGGCTGTTCTTGCTAACAAAATAAGCCAAGACAGAAACACCAATTTAAGAATAAAGTTGCTGCGTGGGGTGCGGATTGTTGATTTGGGTTTTTTAACAGAATTGGTAGCCTTCTAACGCACTTTACACTCGTCGGCGATCTACGATCAAGTTATTTTTGAACGAAAAGCACCCCAAGGTCATATTTCTTGTAGTTAGAGGTTTGATTGGGTTGGGGATGGTGGCATGGGATTGGAATGGGGAGAAGTGGGGTGGACTTAGGCTGAAACTCCTTCTCCCTGCTCCCTTCTCCCCTATAGTCTTAACGAGTAATTTAGATAGTCAACAGCTTACCAAATTTAGGTTACACTTCCTCTTGATGGGAAAGACTTTATCTTGAGAAAATAATTGGGCTAAATAGACCCGAATTTAGGGGGTATTTTCTGGAAAAGAATCACTATAATTAAATAAAAATGGTACGCTATTTTTTCCCGATCCATCCATGACTAAAACCCGGGGCATTTGCGCCCCACCTTCGCGCCAAGCTTCGATCGCTTCTTTCTGTAAAACTAATCCTCCCCCCTGTTCTTTTAAAGTTTCTGCTAATAGTCTTTGTGCCTCAGCTTTCCCTTTAGCGCGATTGATTTCTGCCTGGGCCTGTTGTTCTGCTTCTTGGGTGATATAAACGGCTCTTTGGGCGCGTTGTTCCGCGATTTGTTTATCTTCGACAGCCCGAGCAAATTCCGGAGAAAAATTCAAATCTACCACACTGGTATCTAAGACTAGAATACCATACTTTTCTAACCGAGTCGATAGGGCATTATCAAAGTCTTCTTTTAACTCACTGCGTCGAGTAATTGCCTCCTCTACTGTTCTTTTAGCGGCGGCAATTTTAAAGGATTCTTGGGTTTGAGGGGCGATAATTTTAGCGACAATATTTTGTAGGGTACCTTGGGTTCTTCTAATTGCCACTACTTGAGTCGGATCAAGACGAAAATTAATCGCAAAACTAGCGGATAAATTTTGTAAATCTTTAGTGGAACTTTGGGCGGGAACTTCAAATTTTTGCACCGTAACATCGTAGATATCGACACTAGAAACAAAGGGAGGTTTAAAGTGAAATCCCTCCAATAAAACCCCGTCCTTAGCCTTTCCTAACACACTTAAAACTCCCGCTTGTCCGGGGGTGATAATCACATAGGCATTAAAGGCCGCTAAAATGACAATAGTGGCCAATAATCCCCCGATCAGGGAAAGTAAATTAATAGCATCTTTCTGGTTCACAGTTTATACTCCTTGATGAGCGACTAAAGCGAGAATTTTTACCGCAATTGCTTGATTAACGGGCATCACTGACAGACGATTTCCTGTCCTTACTAATAATAATTCATCGGCGGTAAAATTTTGTTTTAAAATTCCCAGGGGCAGCAGTTGGGGAAAAAGGCGCTCAAACTCAACTTTAACCGTCCACCAGCGCGGGGCATCTGGGGAGGATTTAGAATCATAGTAGGGACTATCGGTATCGAATTGTGTGGGATCGATCATATCAGTTTGCACTACTCGCATCAAGCCGACAATCCCCGGCGGGGTGGTATTAGAATGATAAAAAAAGGCCAAATCTCCCCGTTTCATCTGACGGAGAAAATTGCGGGCCTGATAATTTCGCACTCCCTCCCAAATAGTTTGACCATCTTTTTTTAAATCCCCGATACTATAGACATCGGGTTCCGATTTCATTAACCAGTAATTTAAATTCATCATTTATAGTTGTGATTAATTCAAATAAGCTCAAAAATATTTTTAGCCGTTCCTGTCAGCCCTGTCACCATAGGGTTAAATATAATTCACTTTGACTGCTTTTGTAGTTCTACTCAAACAATTATTGAGAAGAATGTATCTAAAAATACCTTTGTTAGCGGCAATTTTTAAGGACTATGATCCTTCAAGTCTAGCTATTCTTGGCAACTGTCAGTTTTTCCCTATAGCTAAAAATAATTTATTCTCGATTATTAAATCGCTCAAATAAGCTGTAAAATAGGATACATTGCTCTAAAAATCTCTAGCCAATCCATAGATTATCGGTGTTCCAAGCCACTCGCCGCCGTTTAGCCTTATGGTACACTGCCGTCACTGCCATACTACTGCTTTTTCTCGCTACGGGAATGTATTTTTATGTGCGCCATACCCTAGTGGATCGCATTGATGATACCCTCAAACACATCATTGAGGTGGTAAATCGTTCCCTCGTGATCGAATCGATTCCCCCGGATCAAGGACGTTATCGCGTCGATCCCCTGGCAAGTTTTCCCAGTCAGGGTAAATCCGTCGAGGACGATCATATAGATTTGGAATGGTTTGATCCCCAAGGTAATCTACTTTGGTCAACTCTGGCCGAATCCTTAGATATTCCCCTCCATCCCCACCGTCAAGGGGAAACTATTCGCTTATCCGATAATCGTCTGCTGCGACAAGTAACCGAAAGGGTGGAAATCGGTCATTATGTTTTGGGATATCTGCGGGTAAGTCATCCTTGGTTTGAGGTGACAAAACCGATTAGACAGCTATTATTGGATTTAATCCTCGGAATTTGCCTGATGATTGCTAGTGTCGCCTGGATTGGTTGGTTTTTGTCCGGTTTAGCCATTCAACCCGTAAAAGAGTCCTATCAGAGTTTAAAACAATTTACCGCCGATGCTTCCCATGAATTACGCAATCCGATCGCCACTATCCAAACTAACGTGCAAATGGCGATCTCCTATCCCCAAACTGGCCATCAACGCTTGCAAGTGATCGAGCGTTTAACGGAAAGATTGGGCAATTTAGTCAATGATCTGCTCTTTTTAGCCCGTTCTGATAGTGGCATCGTCCAACCGATCGAGCAAGCTGTACCTTTGGATGCTTTATTGATGGAAGTGGTGGAAGAACAGCGTTTAATCGCCGATAAGCAGGGAATTTCCCTCTCTTTGTCGATCGTGGAACCGGACCAAGAGGATTTTTCCTACAGCGATGAAATGTTTACTATGCAGGGAGATTGGGATCAATTAGCACGTTTATTCACAAATTTAATCTCTAATGCCCTAAAACACGCTTTTTTGCCCGAATCTGAGCCTAAAAATGTGGCAGTGGAATTGGAAAAAAGTAAACGCGATCGACAATCGGTGTTACTGGTGCGCGTCAAAGATAACGGAATCGGTATTCCCGAGGCTGCTTTGTCCCATATTTTCGATCGCTTTTATCGTCTCGATCCCGCGCGACAAAATTCTGCCACTTCCGGGGGAACAGGATTAGGATTAGCGATCGCTTTAGCGATTACCCTCAGTCATCATGGACAAATTAGCGTCGAAAGTCAGATCGATCGGGGAACAATCTTCACCGTCAGCTTACCGAAAAGCCATCAACGGGAGAAAAAAACCGAAAAGTCAGAAGCTTGACACTTCTGACCTTCTTTTCATACCCCCAAGGGAATTCGAATCCCTGTCGCCTCCGTGAAAGGGAGGTGTCCTAGGCCACTAGACGATGGGGGCGTGGATTTCAGACCTTTTTAAATATAACAATAATCTTTCCGGGAGTCAAGGGTTTTGGCCAAAATTTTTTTAATCCCGCCCTTGCACAATAGGATAGTCTAATTGAAGATGTTATCGCCCAAAATCCATGGCTGCCGATCCCTATAAAAGCCGACTGTTCAACCTGATCAACCGTCGCTTGATCCGTCTGAAAGATAACCTCGGCCGCGTCTCCCGTCGCGGTCAAAATGCGATCGCTATTGCCCTGCAAATAGCCCTCTATCCCGTCTATTTGCTGGTACAATCCCTGCGGATGACGGCTAATCAATTGGGGAACAGTCTCCAGAAACAATTATCACCCCCCGGCAAAGAGGGGACGGATGCGATCAAAGAATTTCTACAGAGCTTATCTGACCAAGAAACGGCATTTATTGGCATAGCAGCCGATCTAGAGGATCACGCTTTAGTTGTCGTCACTAACGATCACCAGACTGTTAAAATCACCGATAATCAAACCCAAAGACAAATAGAAAAACAAATTAGAACGGCACTGGCTAACTACGCCCTCGAAAAACGGAGAATTAAGCGATTAAATCCTCAATATCCGCCTTTATTACCGAATTTTACCGACAAAAATCCTGTCTTGCCCCCGATCCGTTGGTTTTGGAACCTGCTACGCTGGGAACAACAGGGGCAAATAGCGATCGCCATAAATCTCTTCCAGGAATCCCATCTCGTCAAAACCCCGACACCACCCTCCTTACCACTGCCTAATTTAAATTCTCAAGCGATTTTAGAAGTTATTGACGAAAAATTAGCAATTTTCGAGGCTAAATTTCTCGCTATCTCTCCCGCAATCCCCAGCAGTGTTAGCCACACCTCTAACCTACCTTCCGATCTCGTTAACCAGTCCCCGACTCTCGAGAAAAATTCCTCCTATCTCTGGCGACTTTATTGGTTAATTTATGCGGCGATCGAGCATTTCTGGGCAAAAGAGAAGAATAATTTAGAATATAGTGCTGATTCACCCGCTTTATCGGCAAAATATCCCCTAAGTCTTCCTAATTCTCTGCTGATCACCTTCAAGCAACGTCTCCAGGATTGGCTAGAAAAACAAACCCAAGCGGATCCCTTCACGATCGGCAAACTCATCCAAGCGGCGATCGATCACTTCTTTTCCTCTCGCCAATCCCTGACATTTTCCGCCGTCAGCGAGCAACCTTGGCTAGAATCCGCCGATATCTTGGCTATTTCTCCCCAAGACTCCGAAAAACCGCGCCTTAACCCCGCTTATCCCCTTCCCCAGTCCCCAGGCACACCAGCCGAGCCTCATAGCACAAAAAAAGCTTTTAGTCAAGAAAAACAAAATAAATCTTTACAAAAAATCCCCCCGGCCGCCGCTGAAATTACTCCTGGAGAATCCCCCCCCGCAACCCAATTAGATCCCCGCTACGCTAGGGAGATAATTCAACCAATTAACGAAGAATGGTTAGAAACCGAATCAACCCCCGTCGGTTACGTTAAACACCCCTTAGAACGGATTTTAGAGGGATTGGACGCGATTATTTTATGGGTAGAGGAATTAGTTATTAAAATCTGGCGTTGGTTGCGGTATGATCGACGCATTTCTAAATTACTCAAACGCAAACGCTAAATCGATCGGTTTTGGGTATAGCCGATCGGGAAGTCTTTCTGTTGTGAGAAACTTGAGACTATCTTTAGGGACTTACCTCTGTCAATCTTAGGCGTTGCACTTCACTTTTGAATGGGCATTGGCTGATCGGCAGTTAAAGTCATGACCATAATCTCAAATTACCGAAATTTATCGACAAAAATAAGCTAAACTAACGGCAAAGATAATAAGTTTTGATTTTTTTACTTGGCATTACTTATGGACGGTATCTGTACCTTAGCCAACGATCGCATTTACGATCAATTAGTCGCCCTACTCAACAGCATCGAGGTCAATGGAGGAAAAGCTCTTCCTGTTTGTGTCTATCCCTACGATGACAACACCGAACGTATCAAGGCGGAAATTGCTCAACGTCCTAATGTAGAGTTATTTGATGATCGGGAAGTGATCGATCTCTGGGATAATTTCGCTAAATCTGCTTGGGAACCCCATCCTACCGCTAAAGAACGCTGGTTAAAGGCTGGTAGCAAAGGTTATCATCGTTTTGGTACCCATCGTCGTTATTGTGCCTTTGATGGGCCGTTCGATCGCTTTATCTACATGGATGGTGATACCCTATTGATGAGTCCCTTAGATCGGGTTTTTGCACAGTTAGATAATTATGATTGTGTAGTCTACGATTTTCAGCACAAAGATATCACCCACGTTTATGAAGTTACTTCCCCAAAATTATTAGAAATCTTTCCCCAAGAACGTCTTAACCAAGAAATTTTCTGTTCGGGTTTTTATGGCTCAAAAAAAGGTTTATTTGACGGGGAACGCCGTAATTGGCTCATAGAACAATTGCGAGCAGGAGAAGCAGAAATAGTTTATCCTATGGCAGTAGATCAACCTCTGTTAAATTATATGATGATGCGCTCAAATTTTTCTATATATAATCTAGCTCTTCAATTGCCTAAAGAAGAACGCACCGGCTGCTGTGTCACCTCTCCCCATTTTCAGGCTTTAGATAATATTCTTTATGACCACGACAAACGTTTGACATACCTTCACTACATTGGTTTATCTTCCTCTCTGTTCACGCGACTTTGTAGCGGTGAAAATCTCGATTTTCCCTATCGAGATATTTTCTTACACTATCGTTATCTCTACGAACCTAGTCAACGTCCTGTTTTTACCGATAGTCCCAAACCCTATCAACCACCGACCCCAACCTTTTGGCAAAAAGTAACCAGAAAACTCGGTTTAGGAAAATAATAATTAGGGTCTGCTGAAAAAGTTTGTTGGTGGGGGCAGGGTGTGGGGTGTGGGGTGTGGGGTGTAGGGTTTTACCGATTTTGAGGTAGTCAGTTACCTAATTTTCAGGGAAACAACAAGGTTTTTAGATTTATTCAGCAAGCCCTAATTATAGTCACTTCAATTAAGATTGAATCGTATCAGACTTATCTGAAATGACTATCCCTTTTGAAGGACTAATCTTCTGCATAAGAAGAGTCCAGGCGAAAAAAAACCAAAAAGTAGCGGAATGTATAGCGCGCCACTACATCTCAGAAAAAACCCCTTACAATAGAGACAAAAGTGATCGGAGATCAATGGGGGTGAACGTCATGTTAGTGATTTTAACCGACGAACACATTCTCGATACGGGTTCTGTCTGTCAGGGCTGTCTTTTAGCCAACCAGCAGGGACAACCCCGGTGGCGAGAGGGTAAACTAGGCTGTGGTCACTCCTTGGGTAAAGGAGGAAGCCAACAGCCCAATCTCTACGAGTGTCAGATGGGCTTTACAATTGCTAATATTGAAGGCTAATCAGACCTTTTAAATGCTCAACTTAGAGTTGAGTTAGGGGGATTTTCTTGGGACTCGGAGGAGAGAATCAAGGCTATTACTAATCCCCAATTCAGCTTAGATACAATGACAATAATGACTGAGGGTTTCGTAGCATCGATCGTAGGCTTTTTGGGCTTGGGTTAAAACAGCGTCGGAAATTTCTATATCTAATTTTCTGGCTTGTTTAATAATTTTACCCGCTTTGATATTCTCGGAAGAATCTCCTATACCGCGGCTGCCAGTGGTTTTTAAAACTCGATATTCTTCAGAAAATCCCGTTTTCGTATCGAGATGACTCTGTAAACTATTAAAAACCAACTGACTTTGGTTTAATACCTGATCGTGGGTGATAAATAAACTCTTTTCTTTGCTGTTAATTAATTGAGCATAACTTTCTAAGGTGGCTAAACGACCGGTATAATAGCCTAGCGCGTGCTGCTCGTTTTGATGGGGTTTAAGATCTAGAATACTAGCTAAAGTGCGCTGCGGTTCTCGTAGTAAAAATATGGTCTTAACCGGATCAGATTGCAAAAAACTATGATCTAAAAACTTCTGATCATGAAGAACTTTATCTAAAATATATTTATGATTCATGTTTAAATCTTTCAACCGCCAGTAAAGTTGAAACATTAAAGTTTTAAAATCCTGTTCACTCTCGTAAACCAGATGAGTTTCGCCAAAACCGATAATTTCAGGATTAGAATTGAGGATATGGGTCAATAAAGACGAACCCGATCGCATATGGCTAAGAATAAATAAAACCTGATAGGGTTGGGGACGAAAGAGAATTTTATAGGGGTCTTTGGGTGTATCAATGCGTACCTGAAAATACTTATAAGTTAAACGATGGGTTAAACCCTGCCAAGATTGGGGTAAGCGATCGAGGGCTATAGTCATAGGTTAATAAGGAATTGTGTCAACTTGTCGCGAAGATTCCCCTATAATGTATCCCATTTAAGACCCAAACAAAAGTGAGGTTTATACAAAATGGGATTGCCAAGTTGTTCGCTCTGGTTTTTTACGGCGCGAACCGATGTCTGGTTTATGATGAACACTATTCCCCATCTAGTCAAAATGAGTCAGTTTCCCTTCGAGGAAAAGGTACTCGCTATTGACACGGCCCCTTTAAGCGGGGAAAAGGTTAATCGCCCCGGACTGGGTACAATGGAGGAGTTAAGAGCCTGTGGTGAAAAATTAGTTAAAGATGGCATAATCGATCGCCTAGTGGATTTTAACTACGATCCCAGCTATCGTCAGCGCATCTATCAAAAGCATTTCGGCAGTCCCCTCCGTTCCACCCATAACTACAAAGGTTATCCGATTTTCGGCTCGATCTTCAAAATCGAGTCCTGTCGCAGCGATTATATGGTCCATTATGACAGTGACATGATGCTCTACCAAGAACCGGATTACAGTTGGATCTGCGAAGGGATCGAGTTAATGGAAACCCATCCAGAAATGATGTTTGTGCGTCCTTTGTCCGGTCCACCGCGGCCCGATGGTACGATTTATTCTCAGCATCCCTGCACGAAAAATCCCGATGGATTCTATCAATTTAAATTTTTTGGTAGTCGTGCCTATCTACTTAATTGTCGTCGCTACGATCGCCTTTTACCGATCACCCCCCTCTGGCGCTCTTATAAAAATACCTTTCTCGATCATTTACCCGATGGTTTAAAAGCTTGGGGGAATATTTTGACTGGCAAAGGAAAACTCGACTCTTGGGAAATTATGGTTTCTCGCTCCCTAGAACAAAGCAACTACTATCGCGCCACTCTCACCAATGCCAAGGGTTGGACTCTGCACCCCAACGAGCGCTCTGCCGCTTTTAGGCAAGCTTGGCCGACTATTATCGAAAAAATCGAAGCGGGTATTTACCCACCGACCCAAGCTGGTTACTATGACCTGATCCCGGAATTATGGTATTAAAAGAGCGTTAGTTCTCTAGATTTGAGGTGAGGTGGTACTTAGGGTCTGCTGAAAAAGTTTTTCCCGGTGGCAGGGTGTGGGGTGTGGGGTTTTACTCATTTTCAGGTGGTCAATTACCTAATTTTCAGGGAAAAAGTCCAGGAATTTTACCCCCGATCACTCCAATGCTAGGCACTTTTTGAGGTCAAAAAAGCCTAAAAACCTTATCCAACAAGCTTTTTAGATTTATTCAGCAAGCCCTACTTAGGGCTTGCTGGTGAAGCGATCGCCGCTTAGATTTCATAGCACCGGCTGTAAGCGCCTGTTGTTTTCGTTAAACGATGTAATATTTTGTGTACACCGCAACTCATTGACGATTGCGTAATGTAGAAAGTGAGTGCGGCGACAATTGTACTTGTCAAACAATGATATAGTACAAGTAAATTGCTAATTATCGGCAGGTAGCGTCTGTCATAGATATAGATTGTGGAGTTAAAATATGTCTAGTATAAACACTGGTATTGAGTGGACTGATAAAACGTGGAATCCAACAACCGGGTGCGATAAAATTAGCACCGGCTGTCTGCATTGTTATGCCGAAGCTATTACACAGCGTTTTCCCAAAAACTTTCCCAATGGATTCAGCTTAACTTTGCATCCAGAAAGATTGGAAGAACCCTTACGTTGGCGCACTCCCAGTCGAGTTTTTGTCAACTCAATGAGTGACCTTTTTCATGATGATGTGCCTCTCGACTTTATCAGACAAGTTTTCTCAGTTATTCATTTAACACCTTGGCATATATATCAGATTCTAACAAAGCGACAAAGCCGTTTAGGTGATTTAGCGTCTAAATTAGATTTTCCAGAAAACATTTGGCTAGGTGTATCTGTCGAGAACCAAAACCACATAGATCGGATTGAATATCTTCGGACAGTTCCTGTTTCAGTGCGTTTCATTTCATGTGAGCCACTTTTAGGACCCCTAGAACTTAATTTAACTGGCATTGATTGGGTTATTGTCGGCGGAGAATCCGGGCAAAAACATCGCCAGATGAAACTTGACTGGGCAAGGGATATCCGCAATCAATGTCAAAATTCAGGGGTAGCATTTTTTTTCAAACAAGTTGGGGGAAGGACACCGAAAGCAGGGGGTAGATTACTTGATGATAAAATCTGGGACGAGATGCCTAATGCCTGGAATCAGCATATCCAAACATGGGGAAGTGTCCCACTTAAATCAGCGAGGCGTTCAGAAAAATTAGAGCTTATTGCTTAACTGGAAATGTAACCTTTAAATCATCCGCAAACGTTCCTTTTCGCCGTTTTTTGTCCTCGGGTGAATGTACTGTGACTTTTCCTTGAGATTCAAGATTGCTAAGGGCAGTTTTGTAATTCTTTTTAATGTACGGTTTTCCCGGATGATGCTGGTCGTAAATCTCTGCCATCGTCATAGTTTTACCTGAAAAATTGTCCAACAACATAGATTCCAGTTGATCAAGAGGACTGGTTAGCTCAAAGAGTAATGGTTGTTGAAGAGTTGCAGGATTATACTCAAAAGATGGTACGCCCTGCGTCTGTTCAGAACTCTCTTTAGCCATTATCTCTTTCATAATTTCATAGCCTTTAGGATGCTTGCTTACAAAAATTAGGTGATGGCTAGTACGATTTCCCATTTCATGTCTGAAACGAAATGGAAGAACATATTTACCCCCCATTTCTTTCAAGGCTTCACAGATATATTCTACAACGGTTAACTCACGCTCTTGTGGAGTAAGTGTAAGTGTTTTCAATCGTTTGCGGAGTTGATCTGCTCCTACTTGTCCGAATAGCGCATTTATGTGTTCTTTGACTGCATCATTATTTAAACCCATGTTGATGCGATTGTAATTGAAGAAGAAGATGCAATCACAACCCCAATCTTTGACGACCGAATTAACAAGTTGAAGAGATAGCCCCTTGTAACCCCAAGGATCAACAAAAAGTAAAGTGGGAACTAATTTCATGCTTTGGAAGGTTTTAACTATGTCCTCTCCAACCTCATATTTTGATATTTGAGGGCGGTATTTTAAATTTTCTATGCCCGGAATTGAATCTATAGCTTGTTGAAGAGAATTAACATTTTCGACATCGGCATCGTTAAAGATCGATACCAGCATATTTCGCATATCTGGATCGGCGATGGCAGTTTCTAGAACCTTTACTGGGGTTGATTTTGAGCCATCTTTATATCGTCCGGCACCAGCAAAAAGGTCAACATAAGCGATTTTCTGGTTTGAAGACGATCCCTTCTTAACTTTTGAAATTATAACTTTTGCCCAAGCCCAGAAATATTTCTCAACAATCCTAGCTTTGATCAAGGACTGTTCTTTTTGCTCATTGAAGAAGGAATTTTTAGTCATAAGCTATATCAATAGTTACGATGCCGAAGGCGCTAGTTAGCAGCAAGTCGCTCTCGTCGGATGCGTTAATCAAATGTAACATACCTTATTTTTGTTTCAATTAGAGAAGACAGGAGATGAAACAACCCAAAAGAAAACCCAACCACCGCGATGGGGAGATTGGGTTTTCTGGTTATGAATTGATTTTAAGGAGCTAAAGCGTTACCGCGCAGGAGAGAACCGATAGTTTTAGCGGTAATCTTCATCTGTACGAGAGGATTAGCGGGAACAACGGTTTTATAGAGATAACTGTCAAAAGTCATCTTCTGTACATCCTTATCGGAACACATTTCCACAAAAGCTTCCCGGGTGGCATCGGTACGGTAGAAAACCCGTTGCAGGATATCTAATACCAGATAGGTCATACCGTATTTCTTGTCCCAACGCTTGAGGTAGAGTTTTAATTCATCTTCGCTGGGAATACGTTGGCCGCCGTTAGTGACTTCGACAATGGTTTCGGCACACATCCGCGCCGATTTAGCGGCGAAATAGATGCCTTCTCCCGAAGACTTGGTAACTGTTCCCGCAGCATCGCCTACGAGGGCCACGCGACCGACTACACGGCGAGGACGGGGATGTTCGGGGATGGGGTGAGCCTCCACGCGGATGATTTCGCCTCCTTCCAGACGACGGGCTGCGCGAGCGCGAATACCAGCTTGTAGGTCTTTAATCATGGCTTTATTGACCTTCATTGTGCCAGTACCGACGGCGACGTGATCGTATTTGGGGAATACCCAAGCGTAGAAGTCGGGGGATACGTCTTTTCCTACATACATTTCGGCCAAGTCTTCGTAGTAGGCCATTTTATCTTGGGGAAGACGGATGCGTTCTTGGAAAGCGATCGCATAGTTGTAATCCCCGGCATCAATAGCTTTAGCAATGCGGGAATTAGCACCGTCGGCACCGATAACCACGTCCACCTTCAGAGATTTCATTTCCCCTTGGGAATTGCCGTGGGAGTGATCGGCGTAGTGTAGGGTATAGGGATCGGTGCTATTGGTGGGAATGTCGAGACCGTAAACGGTTCCGTTGATTAAATGCGCTCCTAATTTATGGGCGCGTTCTCTCATAAAACCGTCGAGGACTTCCCGACGACACATTCCGATATATTCCTCTTGATTATCGAGATTAATATCGACTTCGACGTTAGAGGGGGAGATCATTTTCATTTTTCTCACCCGGCGATCGATAATTTCAGGAGGTAGGTCAAATTCGCTCACCATACAGAGAGGAATCGCTCCACCACAGGGTTTAGCATTATCTAATTTGCGTTCAAATAAATAGGTTTCAATGCCTGCTCTAGCTAATGTTTCTGCCGCCGAAGAACCGGCCGGCCCTGAACCCACAACAGCGACTCTTAACACTCAGGTTTTCTCCTACATACTTACGAGCGAGTACGCTTTGCAGTGTACCACAGGGGTTTAGCCGAAAGGAACGATATCCTCCGATTCTGCCCGATCTTGCAACAGTGCTTAACATCCTCTGTTACAAAAGTTTATTTTACTGCCCCTAGATGTTTTTTAATCGATGTGTTGTATTGTCTTACACCCCTCTCCCAAATTGGAAAAGGGGATAGGTGGGAAGATTGTTAAGCTCTTGCTTTCAACCAATCAGTAATAGCGGGGGGTAAATCCCGTTGCACTTTGCCACTGACATACATTCCGATATGTCCGACCGGGAAAGCACAAGCGGTATAGTCAGAAGTACCGATATAATTCCCTAAAGCGAGGGAAGAAGCGGGAGGGACAAGGTGATCTTTATCCGCATAAAGATTGAGAATTGGCATGGTCAGATTGTGTAAATCTACCCGTTTATCTCCTAAGATCACTTCCCCTTTAATCAGTTTATTTTGCTGATAGAAATCCTTGAGAAACTGTCGATAGGATTCTCCCGCTTGGTCGGGACTATCAAAAATCCATTTTTCCATACGCAGAAAATTAACTAATTTTGATTCGTCTTCCATGATGTCAGGAAAATCAAGGTATTTCTGATAACCTAACTGTAAAGGTTTCAATTCCAGAAACTCTAAGTTGAGAAAATCTCCCGGAATATTGCCCATAGCATCTACCATTAAATCGATGTCTAATGCTTCGGCTCCCAAGGAACATCCCCCGCGCATATTTAAGAGGGTCTCGGTTTGATAAAAGTCCACCGGTGTCACCATTGTCACCAGATTTTTTACCTTATCGGGATAGAGGGAACTATAGCATAAACTAAAGGTTCCTCCCTGACAGATTCCTAACAGATTAATCTTGTCGAGATGATGACTTTGACGAATAAAATCGACGCAATTATTGACATAACCATTGATATAATCATCAAGGGTTAACCAGCGCTCGCTTCTGGTGGGATAGCCCCAATCAATTAAGTAGATATCTAAGCCTAATTTCAGCAGATTGGCCACTAAAGAACGCCCTTCCTGTAAATCTACCATGTAGGGACGATTGACCAAAGCATAAACCATCAGCAAGGGGATCTCGAAGGGTTTTTCGACCACGGGTTTAAAGTGGTAGAGAATGATTTTATCTTCCCGATAAACTGCTTCTTTTTCCGAGACTCCACACTGAATATCTTCTTCTTTAACTCGTTTGAGATTGTCTAAACCTTTGAGATTTTTCTGAGTTAATTCTAGATAATCTTGGGTAAAATCTTCCAGTTTCACTTGCGTCAAAAATGGCCACATAATTTAATTCTCCTAGGGAAGTGGGGAAGTGGGGAAGTGGGGAAGTGGGGAAGTGGGGAAGTGGGGGAATTTCAACTAAAACCCCTAAAACCCCAACACCCTATCACCCTATCACCCTATCTCCTGAATCCTGAATCCTGACTCCTGACTCCTGATAGCTTACCTGATTGTCAAGCACAATTAACTAATTGTTACTTTCTACTGCTTTTTTTTCTCCTAAAGTTTTTTTGAGACTTTTTACCTCTTTGCGTAATTCATAGATAGTCCGATGAATTTCATCGACTTCGCTGCGGGTAGGCAGATTCATTGATCGCAGGTAAATTTCCATTAAATCCTGCTGTTTGAGGCGATAATCATTGAGGGAATTAATAAATTTTCCCCGTACTTTTAGGTTTTCTGGTTGACAAAAAGCCTTTTCAAAAATATCATCGGCGACTACACTCCACACATCTTGAAATTCTCGCCAATTCTTGACAGGTTGACCTTTTTGTGCTAGGAAAACTAATTTTTTAGTTAAAGCTTCAAAGGATTTAACTTGAATATCAGCCAGCACAATTTGATAGTTAATACTAGCTTGATAAAGAACGCGCCAAGTTTCAAAACTATCGAGTAATTTGCGGTTAAATTCTCGGGGCAATCCCAATAAAGGCATCTGTAACCATTGGCCAAAAGTTTCATCATAAAACTTCTGCCAGTAGATATTATTGAGTTCGATCAAAGAAGAAGTGTTACCTAACCAAGCTTTGGTTATTGTGTCATTTGACAGGACGAAAGGATCGAACCATAAATGATTGATACTTTGCAATTGTTGCAGGTAAATTGTCCATAGTTGACTGACATCTTGACTACTTTGGGAAGTGGTGGTAGTAAAACTATTCAGTTGACCGCGCATCTGTTGGGTATAATTATTTAAAATTGTTTGCCAGTCTTCTCCTGTTTGCATTTTTGGGAAGATACTTTCCCAAGCTTCCATCGATAATTTTAGGAATTTGATCAATAAATCCCGATTATCAAAATAGCGCTGGGTTGCCTCTTGCAATTCTGGTTTAATATTGCCCATGGCAGGGGGTATCGCCCCCATCATATCAAACCAACTTGACCACATTTTTGCCCCAGTTTCTGTCCAAAGATTGACGTAATCGGCGGCCATCTCACTCCAAGCTTGTGTCGGTTTATCCATTATTTTTGCCCTTTTCCTTTAACTCTAATTTCTCTAGTTTACTAACCCACCCTACACCCGATAACTGATAAGTAGTCGTGTAAAATTAATTTCCTAGTCGAGACTCCGAGACAGAAGACAGATAACTGATAACTTACCCACTGATAACTGATTAAGCACAATTATTTGTAGGATGGGTTAGCGGTAGCGTAACATAATCGGGCGTTGGGTTTCATGCTTCAACCCAACCTACGTTCATCTTATATTTAATTCCATCCACCTACTTAACTTACCCACTGATAACTGATAACTGATAACTGATAACTGATTAGGTGTGATGGGCCCCATTAACTCTGAGGACTTCTCCAGAGACATAACTGCTGGCAACAGGAGAGAGTAAATAAGCAGTTGCCCAGGCGATATCTGCGGGTTCACCGAAGCGACGACAGGGAATTTCGGCGGTGATTTTATCGCGAACTTTATCGGGAATCGCTAAAGTCATTTCCGTGTTAATAAACCCCGGTGCGATCGCATTGGCGCGAATATTATAACGGGCAGCTTCTCGCGCTAGGGATTTGACTAAACCGATAACTGCCGCTTTTGTGGCCGCGTAATTAGTTTGGCCGGCATTACCGCGATCACCGGAAATAGAACTAATACAAACGATCGATCCCGCTTGTCGTTCATACATTCCCTCAATAAACGGTTTAATCGTGTGATTAACCCCTTTTAGGTTGACATTAATCACTAAATCCCAATCTAGCGGCGTTAATTTAGGGAAAAAGTTATCTCTGGTAATCCCCGCGTTAGCGACGATGCCGTAAACCGGTCCCAATTCCGCTTCAATTTGTTGAGCTGCCGCTTCCATAGATTCCAACTTAGTCACGTCGGCGACAATGCCTAAACCCTGGGGATTATCCGTGGCTAAATCCGTGTAAGCCACCTTAGCCCCCAAATCTATCAAAAGAGAGACAATAGCCGCCCCAATGCCTCGATTTCCGCCCGTAACGACGATAACTTTTTCCTCTAGTCCCAGAGATACCATAGCTTTTTCCTCCTAAACTCTTTCAATTGCGATCGCTGTTCCGCCACCGGTCCCATGACAGATGGCCCCCATACCGAGGGTTTTATCCTGTACTTTCAACGCGTTAATTAACGTCACCAGAATCCGCGCGCCGGAAGCGCCGATAGGATGACCCAAGGCGATCGCACCACCGTGAACGTTTTGTTTTTCCCTCGCTAACCCCAGATCCATCTCAAAAAGCAGATTATTTAAGGCAAAAGCTTCGTTATTTTCCACTAAATCGAAATCTTCGATCGTTTTATCTAGGGATGCCAGTAATTTTTTCACCGCGAGGACGGGGAACTCTGGGAAGCGATCGGTTTTTCCAGCACCCACAGCACCGCCAAGGATTTTGGCAATTGGTTTTAAACCGTACTGATCCACAGCTTTTTGACTGGCTAAAAGGATAGCGGCAGCCCCATCGGAAATCTGACTACTATTCCCCGCAGTTAAAACTCCCGACGGATTAAAAGCCGGCCGCAGTTTTCCTAACCCTTCTGGGGTACTATCGGAACGAATACCCTCATCTTGAGCAATAATTGTGGAACCTTTCTTAGATTTAAGCTCAATTGGCACGATTTCACCATTAAACCAGCCTTTTTCTGTGGCTGTGGCCGCTCTTTGGTGGGATAAAGCGGCAATTTCATCTAATGCTTGCCGAGAAACCCCGCGATCGAGACAGAGGCGATCGACTTGGGAACCCATGCCCTCAGTCGTGGTAGCATCGGTTAGGCCATCGTGGAGTAATAAATCCGTTAATTGTTCTGGCGCACCCATGAGGAATTTATAACCCCACCGGGCCCGATGGGAGAGAAAAAAGCCAGTTTGGGACATGGATTCGATGCCACCGGCGAGGATGAGATCCGCTTCTCCAGCGCGAATTGAGGTAGCGGCGTTACTAACGGCAATCATTCCCGAAGAACAAACCATATCCACCCGATATCCGTCCACGCTTACGGGAATTCCTGCTTTAATCGCCGCTTGTCGGGGAATTAACTGACCATGACCCGATCCCAAAACATTGCCGAAAATGTACAAATCTAGGGCTTCTGGGGGCAAATTAGCGATTTCTAGGGCAGATTTCATCACTGTTGCCCCTAAATCGGCCGGGGATAATCCCATCAATCCCCCACCAAAACGACCAATTGGAGTCCGGACTGCGGCCACGATATAAACTTCTTGCATAGACTTCTCTCTATTGGGAAGCGAAGATAATAGATAGAATTTGCTTAAGAATATCGAGTCCGAAAAGATCAAAATCCCAATTGACTGTCATTGGTTAAAAGTTCCTGGCCCCGATGTCTTGAGTTTTTGTCTATCTACCCTCGATTTTGCAACAGAATTTCTGTGTAAGAAGATATATTCATTAGAATTTAACTTTTCTGGCAGCAATCCCGTTTTTTTATGGATTTAGTCAAGCGCTTGGTTTTTATCGGTGGTGGTCATAGTCATGCGATCGCCCTTCGTCTTTGGGGGCAATCACCCCTAAAAAACGTTCAATTAACTTTAATTAGCGATGTCACCCATACCCCCTATTCGGGAATGTTACCCGGCCACATCGCCGGTTTTTATGATTTTGCTGAGACTCATATCGATTTACCTTCTCTAGCTAGGTATTCTCAAGCGCAATTCTGTTTAGACAAGGCTAATTCCATAGATACGGAAAAATGTCAAGTAATTTGTAATAATTCTTTACAGATTCCCTTTGATTATCTCTCGATCGATATCGGCAGCATCCCGGCAGTAGATAATGTTATCGGCGCTCAAGAGTACGCTATTCCCGCCAAACCGGTGCCGATTTTTCGGGAAGGATGGCAAGAAATCCTGAAAAAAGCGGTTACTAACCCCAATAATCCTCTCAATATCGTCATTGTTGGTGGTGGCGCGGGCGGGGTCGAATTAGCTTTAAATATGCAGTCCCGTTTGGCCAAAATTCTCAACTCTAGCAGTAATTTGAATTTATCTCTAATTCATCGAGGAAAAAAACTACTACCAGCCCATAATAATTGGGTCGGCCAACGTTTAGAGAATATTTTTAAACAAAGGGGAATTAGATTATATTTATCAACGGATGTGACGGCAGTGCAAGCAGATCGGATTATCTGTTCATCGGGTTTAGTTTTACCCATGGATTATACAATTTGGGTAACGACTGCCTCGGCCCCTAGTTGGATAAAAGCGTCAGGATTACTGACAGATGAAAAAGGGTTTATTTTAGTGAATAATTATCTGCAATCTCTTTCCCATCCCCATATTTTTGCCGTGGGAGATATTGCCACGATTCCAGATTATCCCCGTCCGAAAGCAGGAGTTTTTGCCGTCCGACAAGGAAAACCACTGTTCGATAATTTAGCAAGAATTCTGCAAAATCAGCCCCTAAAACCCTATTTTCCCCAGAAAAATTATCTGAGTTTAATTGGGACAGGAGACCAAAAAGCGATCGCATCTTGGGGCGGTTTCGCATGGCAATCACCGTTATTATGGTTATGGAAAGATCGGATCGATCGAGCTTTTATGAAACAGTTTGAACAGAAATGATGAGTTGCTTTGTCATCGGATTGAATGGCAGGTTAAGTCGGTTGGGAGGTGTGAGAAGCATGACTTAAAGTTGTTGTCTAAATGTCCAAATCGTGAGAAAAAGTTTAAGATTGCTGCTTTGTGGGAGTTTGAAGAATTTGAAGGCGCAGTTTGCGATCGCTGTTTTCTCTCTTTTGCTGAGATGAGAAACTGCAAACATCGAAAGAATCTTAAAAAATTTGGCTCTAAGGGAAAAATAAATAGCAATATAGCTCTAATATAAATTTAGAGCCAAGAGGATATTTATGTTTAATTTTAACATAGAAGACTATTTAACGGATACAAAATTAATTAGAATGTCGATTTCCTATGCAATGTATAGTAGGCTTAATGACGATCAATTTTGTAATTTTTTTGAACTAAGTATCAATTGTAAAAATCAAAATAAAATCAACCTTTTAGTTGAATATATTAAAAATATCTACTCTTTAAAACAACCTTATATACCAGATGAGTCATTTAAAATAAGGAAGTAAAGCGATAAATCAACAAAATGCTATGGTCATCAATCTCAATATCCCACCCTCCCAACCATCAGCTAATCTAAAGGTAAAAATACTGATAGAAACCCTTAAAAATGGTCAATATGCTGTATCTATCGCTGAATTGCCTCATTTTCGAGTCCAAGCACCCACCAAAGAAGAAGCCATTTCCCAACTACAAACAACCTTTATCGAACAAATTAGCCAAATTGAAACGATATCATGGACAACACCCCTAGATAACCCCTCACCCAATTGGCGAGAATTTGCAGGTATCTTTGAAAATGACGCAGATTTTCAAGAAATCATGGATACACTTCAAGCAGAACGTACTTTAGATGATGACAGTGAAGTAGATCCCTCATATTATCTGTAGAGGATAAAGATTTGTGTCTCAATATATTCTCGATACTGACCATATTTCCCTAATTCTTGGCAATCATCCCCAAGTTATTGCTAATGCGTCCCGTCATTCCATTTCCGTTACAATCATTACTGTTCAGGAACTTTTCAGTGGAAGGAACCACAGAGACACAGAGGACACAAAGATCGATCGCTACTATATAAGTTAAACTTAAGTAGGGAGGCACAATTATTTGTAGGATGGGTTAGCGGTAGCGTAACCCATGCGGGCGTTGGGTTTCATGCTTCAACCCAACCTACGTTTATCTTATATTTAATTCCACCCACCCACTTATTACACAAAGTCGAGAAGAGCCCTTTTTAAGTTTCTTCTCTTTTTGTTAATGAAAGATGTGACCAATGGATGCCCTAAAAGGGGCGAGGTTTTAAACCCAAAATTCTGATAAAGTAAAAATCGTCCCGATACCTTGACTGGTTAAGGGAGAGAACGTCAATAGCTTGTTAAATAGTACATATAAACCAATGCCACGTCTTCGCTCGATTATTTCCCTAGTTTTAGTCCTAGTTACTACCCTGCTGGTTAGTTGCAGTGGTCCCCAAGCAACTATCCCCACCGTTTACAGTCCCCAAAAAATCGAACAGTTACAGGTTTACATCCAACCCATAGAAGGATTTCGCCAAAAAATGAGCGTTTTGCAAGACCTCATCGCTGACAAAAATTGGGTAGATACTCGCACCTATATCCACGGTCCTTTGGGGCAATTGCGTCAGGAAATGGTAGGATTATCCCGTAATTTACTGCCCAAAGACCAAGAAAAAGCCAAGCAGTTAGCGAAAAATCTTTTCGTTCACTTTGAACGTATCGATGCGGCAGCCAAAGAAAAAGATGCTAGTCTTGCTGCTAATCAATTCCAAGAAGCATTAAAAGACTTCGATGCTTTCTTAAATATTGTTCCTAGTTAGTTTTTATCAGTGTTCAGTTATCAGTGATCAGTTATCAGTGATCAGTTATCAGCTTTTTTAAAAAATCTCTGGCTTTTTGCCTAGAGATTGTTGTCAGAGAGAAGCACACAAAAACTTTTTTTCTTATTTATAGCAGCAAATTTTAACCCCCCGCAAGGGCAAGGATGATATTAGTTAAACTGATCAAGCTTGCACTCAAATCATCAAACCCTGATGCTGAAAAACCTTCCAGAAAAAATTTTTCTTTTAGGGTAGGGGGTAGGGGTAAATTTTCCTTCAGGTTCGGGTTTATTGAGGAGTAGGGACAAGAAACAATGTCCTCAAAAACACAGTTAAGTACCTAAGCAAAATTAATTACACATCTAAGCTCTCAGCCGTCAGCCTTTTGCTGATGTGAGTAAACAGTGAACTGAAAACTCAAATCCGATCCCTGATAGCTGTCTCGGATCGGAGTCTCGACTAGGAAATTAATTTTGCACGACTACTTATCGCAGTGATCTTAATAGTGAGGTAGGAAGTCTCTGGTTTTAGGGAACAGGCAAGAGGGGGCGCCGGAGTTGGGGAAGTGGGGAAAAAGGAGCAGGGGAGGGGGAGAGAAAAAAGCTGACGGCTGCGAGCGGGGGGAATCAAGACAATTTACAATTGCTTAATAATTGTTGCCACTGCCGTGATAATATGTCTTGTGGCTTACCTGAGCGTCATAGCTGGGAAAGCAATCCAGATATTGAGATTAGTCTATCGCTGATTTAGGTGTACCTTGTCTGACCCATCGATCGAATCTCCCCCAACCCCAGAAACCAACCCGTCGTCAGATCCGATGCGGGAATACTATCAACTACAAAACACCCTATTGATCACCACCCTGATCTTAAGCGGTCTGATCTTTATACCCGTGTGGCTGTTTTATTCCCTCAATACTGCCCTTAATTACCTATTAGGGGCAATGGTGGGAGTCGTTTACCTAAAACTCCTGGCCGGGGAAGTGGAAAAATTGGGGGTAACGAAAAATCGGGTAGGCAAAAAAGGATTAGCCCTATTCGCTGGATTAATCATCATCGCCAGTCGTTGGCAAGAACTGCACATAGTGCCAGTTTTTTTGGGTTTTTTGACCTATAAAGGCGCAATCATCGTCTATACCCTGCAAACCATCTTCAAGCTGGAGCAGAAAGCCGATTCCTAAACCCTTTAACCGTTCAAAATAACCCTGAGTTGCGAACCTGAATCTCCCCAAGGTGGAAATGTTAGACAGTTTAAGTGTGCTTAATTTTTATAGTCTCGCTTCCCTGGAAGTGGGACAACACTGGTACTGGCACATCGGCGGACTAAAAATTCACGGGCAAGTGATCGCGGTCTCCTGGATCGTCTTCGCTATCTTAATCATCGCCTCGATCGCCGCTACCCGCAAAATCCAGAAAGTCCCTAGCGGTATTCAAAACCTCATGGAGTACGTTCTGGAATTTCTGCGCGATTTAGCCAAAAACCAGCTAGGAGAAAAGGAATATCGACCCTGGTTGCCCTTCATCGGCACCCTATTTTTATTTATTTTCGTTTCTAACTGGTTAGGGGCCTTGATTCCTTGGAAGTTAATCGAACTGCCCGAAGGAGAATTAGCCGCCCCCACTAACGACATCAATACCACGGTGGCGTTAGCCCTACTGACTTCCCTCGCTTACTTCTACGCAGGCATCAGTAAAAAAGGACTCGGTTACTTCGCTCACTACCTAGAGCCGATTCCCGTGCTATTACCGATCAAAATTTTAGAAGACTTTACCAAACCCCTCTCCCTCAGCTTCCGTCTTTTCGGAAACATCCTTGCAGACGAGTTGGTAGTAGCCGTATTGGTCTTCCTTGTCCCCCTAGTCGTACCCCTACCCCTGATGGCTCTCGGTTTATTTACCAGCGCTATTCAGGCCCTTGTCTTCGCCACCCTTGCCGGGGCCTATATCCATGAGGCCCTGGAATCGGAACACGAAGAAGAACACGCTTAAAAGCGAGGGACGAAAAAAGAAAAATTTCTTAGGAAAAAGTGTCCAAATAATAGGATAATAACTAAGAAATTATTGGTCGAATTCAGGATGAGCAACTGAATTCCCAGATCGTTCTTTCCCAAAAACTCTTTCGGGAGTTTTGAGCAGAAAACCAGCCATTTTTTACGGCTGAGAACGCGCTCTGTAAACAACAGATTGAAATTGATTAGTAAATAGAGGAAAAAATCACCATGAACCCCACAGTAGCTGCCGCTTCCGTTATCGCCGCCGCCCTCGCCGTTGGTTTAGCCGCTATCGGCCCCGGTGTTGGTCAAGGTACCGCTTCTGGAGAAGCTGTTTCCGGTATCGCCCGTCAACCCGAAGCTGAAGGAAGAATTCGTGGTACCCTTCTCCTCAGCTTGGCATTCATGGAATCCTTAACCATCTACGGCTTGGTTATCGCTCTCGTTTTACTGTTCGCTAACCCCTTCGCCTAATTAAAAAAGCAGTGGGCTATCAGCCCCCAGTCCTCAGCTTGGCAGCGGAGTTTTCAAAACTCTCAAAAAACGCCAAAGCAGCCAACTAAAAAATCTGGTTTTGGGGACGGAAGGCTGATAGCTAGTTAAGGGAATTTTAGTGATTCCCCCTGACTGTTTATTGTTAAAGCAGGGGGATCATCTTCCTTTTTTGAACCTGTCTATAGCTTCTATTTATCAGGAATAAATCAATGTTTGATTTCGATGCCACCCTGCCAGTGATGGCACTACAGTTTATTCTTTTGGCAGTGATCCTGAACGCCGTTTTTTATAAACCCCTCAGTAAAGTTTTAGATGAACGGGCGGAGTATATTCGGCAAACTGAAGGCGGAGCCAAAGAACAACTAGCCAAAACCGAAGCACTGGTACAAGAGTACGAATTGCAATTAACTTCGGCTCGTAAACAATCCCAAGAGATTATCGCCCAAGCGCAGGCCGAGGCCCAAAAACTAGCCAGCGAACGAGTTGCCGCAGCCCAAAAAGAAGCGATCGCCCGTAAGGAAGCCGTCGCCGCCGAAATTGCCCAACAGAAAGAAGAAGCCTTTCGTTCTCTAGAAGGACAAGTGGCCTCTCTTTCCCGTCAAATTCTCGAAAAACTCCTCGGCCCTGAACTCGTTCGCTAAACCCCAGCCATTGGTTAATAACAGTGATCAGTAAAAAGATAGAACTCAGTCGTCAGGAGTTAGAAGACTGATAACTTACCTCTGATAACTGATAACTGATAACTGAATAACCTACTCCCCGCCCTCAATAATCATGATCATCGACACAGTTTTATTATTAGCCACGGAGGCGAAGGAAGCGGCAGCAGAAGGATTCGGCATCAACACCGATATCCTAGGAACTAACCTATTTAACCTCTCGATTCTGCTCGGTTTAATCATCTTCTACGGCCGCAAAGTTCTCGGACAAATCCTCGGAGAACGTCAGTCGAAGATTGCGGAAGCTTTAGCCGAAGCTGAAAACCGGAAAAATATTGCCGCTAACGCCCTCGCCGAAGAACAGAAAAAACTCGCCCTAGCAAAACAAGAGGCGGGACAAATTATCAATAATGCTCGAGATAGAGCTAAAACTGTCACCGCCGACATCGCCGCCCAAGCCGAACTCGATATTCAAAGAATGCGCGAAAGTGCCGCTAAAGATCTCTCGGCGGAACAGGATCGCGTTTTAGTAGAATTACGCCAAAGAATTACCGCTTTAGCCTTAGCTAACGTGGAATCCCAGTTAAGCGCCGGCCTGGAAGAATCGGTACAACAAACCCTAATTGATCGCAGTTTGGCCAACCTAGGAGGTAAATAGATGCAGGGAAGTTTAATCAGTTCAGAAATAGCCGAACCCTACGCCCAAGCATTACTTTCCGTCGCCCAAAGCAGCGGACAATTAGAAGCGATTGGCGGCGAAATTAAATCCCTCTTAGAATTGTTGGAAAATGCTCCCGATCTAAGAGCTTTTATTGGCAATCCCGTCATCAAAGAAGAAGCTAAAAAAGCCGTTCTTTCCCAAGTAATGGGGAGCAGCGCCAATCCCTATTTAACTAACTTCATGATGTTATTGGTCGATAAACGTCGGATTCAATTTTTAGAACCCGTTTGTCAACAATATCTCACCCTGGCCAGAGTGCTGACTAACACCGTTTTAGCGGAAGTTTCCTCGGCCACCGAATTGAACGATAGCCAAAAACAAATCGTCATCGACAAAGTGAAAACCCTCACCGGGGCGAACGTGGTCGAACTGAAAACCAAAGTTGATGGCAGCCTGATCGGTGGTGTGGTGATCAAAGTCGGTTCTCAGGTCTTTGATGCCAGCATTCGCGGTCAACTACAACGCCTCAGCCTCTCCCTGCGCTAAGGTCATCTAATCTCTCTTTTTTGCCGTTTTTTCACCTTCTAATTTTTTACTTTTTCCCAGATTAAACTATGGTAGCTATCAGACCCGACGAAATTAGCACGATTATTCGTCAACAGATCGAATCCTATAACCAAGAAGTACAGGTCTCCAACGTGGGAACCGTCCTGCAAGTGGGTGACGGTACTGCCCGCATCTACGGCCTACAACAAGCCATGTCGGGAGAACTATTAGAATTTGAAGATGGAACCGTCGGCATCGCCCTTAACCTCGAAGAAGATAACGTCGGTGCAGTGTTAATGGGTGACGGTTTCGGGATTAAAGAAGGCGGTACGGTGAAAGCTACCGGTAAAATCGCTCAGGTTCCCGTGGGTGAAGCCTTAGTCGGCCGCGTGGTTGATGCTCTCGGTCGTCCCATCGACGGTAAAGGGGACATCCTCGCCAGCGAAACCCGTCTGGTGGAATCCCCCGCCCCCGGTATTGTCGCTCGCAAATCCGTCTGTGAACCGATGCAAACCGGCATTACCGCTATCGATGCCATGATTCCCGTCGGTCGTGGTCAACGGGAGTTAATTATCGGTGACAGAAAAACCGGTAAAACAGCGATCGCCATTGACACGATCATTAACCAGAAAAGCGAAGACGTGATCTGTGTCTATGTCGCCATCGGTCAAAAAGCCTCCACCGTCGCCCAAGTAATCGACACCCTCACCCAAAGAGGTGCCATGGATTACACCGTGGTGGTGGCCGCTAACGCTAACGACCCCGCCACCCTCCAGTATATCGCCCCCTACACCGGAGCTTCGATCGCCGAATACTTCATGTATAAAGGCAAAGCGACCCTAGTTATCTACGATGACCTCACCAAACAGGCTCAAGCTTATCGTCAGCTATCCCTGCTCATGCGTCGTCCTCCCGGTCGGGAAGCTTACCCCGGCGACGTTTTCTATCTCCACTCCCGTTTACTAGAGCGCGCCGCTAAACTCAGCGATGCCCTCGGTGGTGGCAGCATGACCGCCCTGCCGATTATCGAAACCCAAGCCGGTGACGTTTCTGCCTACATTCCCACCAATGTAATTTCGATTACTGACGGTCAGATCTTCCTCTCCACCGACCTCTTTAACGCTGGTTTCCGTCCCGCTATTAACGCTGGTATTTCCGTATCCCGCGTGGGTTCGGCGGCCCAAACGAAAGCGATGAAGAAAGTTGCCGGTAAATTAAAACTCGAATTAGCCCAGTTTGACGAATTAGAAGCTTTTGCTCAATTCGCTTCTGACCTTGATGCGGCCACCCAAGCACAACTCGCTCGCGGTCAACGTCTGCGTCAAATCCTCAAACAGCCCCAAAACTTCCCCCTCGCCGTTTGGGAACAGGTGGCGGTGGTTTATGCCGGTTTAAACGGTTATCTCGACGATATCGCCACCGATAAAGTTATCGATTTCTGCACCGGTTTACGGGAATACCTGAAAACCAGCAAACCTCGCTACGTTGAGATCGTCAGCACTGAAAAACAACTCAACGACGAAGCGGAAGGCCTGCTCAAAGATGGCATCAATGAGTACAAACAGGCTTTTAAATAATCTCGGTAATCAGTAAATGAATGTTGGTAATGGGGGTTAGGTTTTGGGGGATGGGGTGTTGAGGTTTTGGGGTTTTGGGGTATGAGTTGAAATTTCTCTATCTCCCCATTTCCCTGTTTCCCCACCTCTCCATTCCCTCCTAAACCCCGACTCTTGACTGATAACTGATAACTGATAACTGATAACTGATAACTGAATTATGCCTAATCTCAAAGCGATTCGCGACCAAATTCAATCGGTCAAAAATACCAAAAAAATTACCGAGGCCATGCGTCTGGTGGCGGCCGCAAAAGTGCGCCGCGCCCAAGAACAAGTTCTCTGTACCCGTCCTTTTGCCGATGCCCTCGCTCAGGTCCTTTATAATCTCCAAGGTCGTTTAGCCTTTAGTGATGTTAATTTACCCCTGCTGGCCCAACGGGAAGTAAAAACCGTGGCTCTGTTAGTAGTCACAGGAGATCGAGGTCTTTGTGGCGGTTATAATACTAACGTCATCCGTCGTGCCGAACAACGGATGAATGAATTAAAAGAGCAAGGGATTAAGTATCAATTAGTGGTTGCCGGCCGGAAAGCGGCACAATATTTCGAGCGCCGGAATGCTCCCATTGCCGCTAAATTTATCAACCTCGAACAGATTCCCACTGCCGATGAAGCTGGCACTATTGGGGATGAATTACTTTCCTTATTTTTATCGGAAACTGTTGATCGCGTCGAGTTAATTTATACTCGTTTTATCTCCCTGATCAGTGCCACTCCGGTGATTCAAACCCTGTTACCTTTAACTACCCAAGGTTTAGCGGTACAGGATGACGAGATTTTCCGTTTGGTGACTAAAGAAGGAAAATTTAAGGTACAACGGGAAAAAATGGCCAGCCAACCGGCGCAGGTTTTTCCCCAAGACATGATTTTTGAGCAGAATCCCGTCCAAATCCTCGATTCTCTCCTACCTTTGTACTTAAATAACCAATTACTGCGCGCTCTCCAGGAATCGGCAGCGAGTGAATTAGCAGCCCGGATGACGGCGATGAGCAACGCCAGCGAGAACGCCAGCGAGTTAATCGGGACTTTAAGCCGTACCTACAACAAGGCGCGTCAAGCCGCTATTACCCAAGAATTGCTAGAAGTAGTAGCGGGAGCCAACGCTCTCTAGGTTTAAGCCATTTTTTCTTCTGATTATCAGTAGGAGTGATTATTTTCACTCCTTTTTTTGTATAGGGTTTGCTGAAAAAAGACCTCTTGCATAAATCCGAAAACAAACGATAGAAACAATAATGGGAGGGACTTTCAGTTAATTATTTATTAGTAGTTGATAATCTTCAAAAATGTTGCTGTACAAGGATCG
>VYLE01000193.1_pt1 | contig 52889 bp, 55 predicted proteins | sample 5114391 | NCBI WGS metagenome assembly VYLE01 (sample SAMN12291771, study PRJNA351875) | freshwater metagenome | isolation source: freshwater lake | place: USA: Michigan, Kent Lake | collected 2013-08-15
GCTGGCGGATGCGGGAGGGATCGAGCTGGGTGACTTCGAAGCCGCGTCGGCCGCTCTCGGCGACGAGGCCCTGCCGATGCAACAGATGCAGCGCATGCGACACCGGCTGGCGTGAGACGCCGAGCTGGTCGGCGAGTTCGTTCTGCCGGATGCGCTGCCCGGGCCTCAGGCTGCGGTCGGAGATCGCCTCCAGGATCCGCGCATAGACCTGGTCGATCAGGTTCGGAAGCGGCTCGAGCGGATGCACATTGAGGCTCCAGGGAATACGGAATTCCGTATTCGAAGGTAGTCTCGGAAGCTGCGGAGCGTCAAGGCCGTGAGCGGGCGTGCCTGAAGTACCTCGCTAAGTCATTGATTTTCCTGAAGGCGGTTTACTATGCATGGGGTTGTTTTTCGCGGAAGTCTGTTCGTGCGGCCGCTACGCCGCCAGGAACGCCGTCACCGCCGCGCCGAATTCCACCGGCGCCTGTTCGAACATCCAGTGCCCGGCCCCCGGGATCACCGCGGTCCGGCTGCCGGCGATATGCGCGGCCAGCACCTGCCAGATCACGGCCAGGCTCCCCGTGGTGGCGCCGCCGCCGATCAGCAGCGTCGGCGTCCGGATCGCCTCGGCATCGGCGCGCGTATAGGGCCGGCGCCGCTCGTCGATCTGGCCGAGCAGGGTCTTCACGTTGTCGCGCAATTGCTGCTTGGCGGCCGCCGGTACCCGCCGCCACGACCCGTCGCCTTCGATGCCCTCGAAGAAGTTTTGCAGCGCCCCCTCGGTGTCGCCTGCGCGGATCATCTCGACCGACTGCACCGTGCGCGCGGCGAGCGGCGGATGCGCCGGCGTGCCCGCGGGAACCGGCAGGCTGGCATCGACATCGCCGCCGGGCTCGGCCAGCACGAGCTTGCGCACCAGATCCGGCCGCGCCTGCGCGACGCGGAAGGCGATGTGGCCGCCGCGCGAATGGCCCATCAGATCGACCGGCCGCGGCGCGAGCTGTTCGATGAAGGCGATCATGTCATCGACATGCTGCGCCATCTTGTAGTCGTCGCCCACGGCGTCCCAATGTTCGGGAAAGAAGTGCCGCAGGCTCACGGCGACGACGCGGTGCGCCCGCGACAGCGGGCCGAGCACCGCATACCAGGTGCGGAAATCGCCGAGCGTGCCGTGCACGCAGACCAGCGGCCGGCCCTCTCCGATCTCGAGATAGGGCATGTCGTAGCCGTTGACGCGGATGCTCTGCATGATCAGCTCGCCAGGAAGTCGATGACGACTTCGGAATATTTCTGCGGGGCCTGTTCGAACATCGGATGGGTCGCGTTCGGGATCACCGCCGTCTTCGCATAGGGCACATGCGCCGCCAGCGCCTGCAGCACCTTGGGCAGCAGGCCCTTGGTGCGCGCGCCCAGGATGAACAGCGTCGGCATGCGGATCGCCTCCGCATCCGCTTTCGAGAAGGGCGGGCGCCTGTCGCGAACCTGGCCGATCAGCGTGAACGCGTTGTCGCGCAGATTCTGCTTCACCATCGCCGGCAGCCGCGCGAAGGCGCCGGGACCCTCCAGCGCATCGACGAAGAGCGCGAGGCCGCCATCGACATCGCCGGCCGCGATCTTCTCCGCCGAGGCCGTGAACCGCGCCAGCAGCGGCGAGGGGCCGCCGACATGGTCGGGATCGAGGCTGGCATCGAGTTCGCCGCCGGGTTCGGCCAGCACCAGCCGCCGCAGCAGGTCCGGCCTCGCTTGCGCCACGCGGAAGCAGATATGGCCGCCGCGGGAATGGCCCATCAGGTCGACCGGGCCGAGATCGAGCGCTTCGATGAAGGCGATGACGTCCTGGACATGCTGGGCGATCGAATAGGTGTCGCCGACGCCGTCCCAGCGCGCGGGGAAGAAATGCCGCAGGCTGACGGCGATCACGCGATGCCGCTGCGTCAGCGGCCCGAGCACGCAGCCCCAGACGCGAAAATCGTTCAGCGAGCCGTGCACGCAGACCAGCGGAGGCCGGCCGCGGTCCTCGCCCACGTCGAGATAGGGCATGTCGTATCCGTTGACGTGAAGGCTCTGCATCGGGACTCGCGGGGCGGAAGAACTGCTGTGCAACATTCCCGGAAACCGGGTGGATCGCAACTCTTTCCAAGCCTAGATTTCACCGGGGATCATCATGGGCCTTTCGGCGCGGACGAGAGGCCAGGACCAGAGACATGACCGACCAGCATTTTGCCCTGTTCGACACCCCGATCGGCCTCTGCGCCATCGCGTGGGGCCCGCGCGGCATCAACGGCACGCAGCTGCCGATGGGCGGCGAGGCGAAGATCCGCACCCGCATCAGCCAGCGCCATCCAGATGCGAGCGAAGCCTCGCCGACGGCCGAGGTGCAGGCTGCGATCGATCGCATCGTCAAACTGCTTGCGGGCGAGCCGGACGACCTCGCCGACATCGACCTCGACCTTGCCGGCGTGCCCGAGTTCAACCGCGGCGTCTACGCCATCGCCCGCACCATCCCGCCCGGCCGGACCATCACCTATGGCGATATCGCCAAGCAACTCGGCGGCGTGCAACTCTCGCGCGACGTCGGCCAGGCGCTCGGCCGCAACCCGTGTCCGATCGTCGTGCCCTGCCATCGCGTGCTCGCCGCCGGCAACAAGCCGGGCGGCTTCTCGGCCAATGGCGGCGTGGTCACCAAGCTGAAGATGCTGGAGATCGAAGGCGCGTCGGTGAACCACACGCCGAGCCTGTTCGATTGAGGTGGTGGATCCTCCCCCTCCAGTAAGTGGCGTCTAAATCCTCGCCGCCGTCTTCGGCCAGTACTTGTCGCGCAGATGGCGCTTCACCAGCTTGCCGGTGGGCGTGCGCGGCAGCTCGGCCTCGAAATCGATCGAGCGCGGGCACTTGATCGCGGACAAACGACTCTTGCAGAACGCGATCAGGTCGGCCTCGAGCGCCTTGCCGGCCCGCGTTGGATCGTGCGGCTGCACCACCGCCTTGACCTCCTCGCCCATCTCCTCGTTCGGTACGCCGAACACGGCAACGTCGGCGACGTCGGGGTGAGTGATCAGCACGTCCTCGGTCTCCTGCGGGTAGATGTTCACCCCGCCCGAGATGATCATGTAGGACTTGCGGTCGGTGAGGAAGAGAAAGCCGTCCTTGTCGAGATAGCCAACATCGCCGAGCGTCGACCAGCCCTTGGAATTGTAGGCCTTCTTCGTCTTCTCGGGATCGTTGTGATAGGTGAAGGCGGGCGCGTCAGCGAAATAGACGGTGCCGATCTCGCCTACCGGCTGCTCCTCGTCGTTCTCGTCGAGGATCTTGATCTTGCCGACCACGGCGCGGCCGACGCTGCCGCGATGCTCCAGCCATTGCTGCGAATTGCAGACGGTGACGCCGTTGCCTTCCGAACCCGCGTAATACTCGATCAGGATCGGTCCCCACCACTCGATCATCTTCGCCTTGACGTCGACCGGGCAGGGCGCCGCGGCATGGATCGCGCCCTTGAGCGATGAGACGTCGTAGCGCCTGCGCACATCGTCGGGCAGCTTGAGCATGCGCACGAACATGGTCGGCACCAGCTGCGACTGCGTGACCTCATACTTCTCGACCAGCTTGAGGAACTCCTCCGCGTCGAAATGCTCCATGATGATCGAGGTGCCGCCGAGCACGACCGCCATCATGTTGAAGCGCAAGGGAGCAGCGTGATAGAGCGGCGCCGGGGACAGATAGGTGCTGTCGGCATTCATGCCGCACATGTCGGCGCAGAGCACGCGCAGGAAGGCGTTGGGCAGATCGATCGGGTTGCCCTCGAAGGCCTTCTTGATGCCCTTGGGCCTGCCGGTGGTGCCCGACGAATACAGCATGTCGTAGCCGGCGACCTCATCAGTGATCGGCGTCACCGGCTGCGCTGCGGCTTCCCTGTCGTAGGAGCGGAAGCCGGGCAGCGGCTCGTCCACCATGTAGAAGATCGGCTCGCCGGGTGCGCCCTTCACCAGGTCCTTGATCTGGTCGGCGCATTTCGGCGTGGTGATCACGACCTTGGCGCCGCAATCGGCGATGATGTAGTCGATCTCGTCCTGCTTCAGGTATCGGCTGATCGCGGTGTAATAGAGACCGCTGCGCTGGGCGGCCCAGCAGATCTCCATGAAGGCGAGCCGGTTCTCCATCAGCAACGCGATGTGATCGCCGGCCTTGAGGCCCAGCGACCGGAACAGCTGGGCGCCCTGGTTGGAGAGCTCGTCGAGTTCGCGATAGGTGATGGCCTTGCCGGTGCCCGCCATGCGGTAGGCGATCTTGTCGGGCGTGCTGCGGGCGTAGATGGAGGGATGGGTCATGGGAGATGGTCTCACAACAATAGCGGCGTCATCCCGGCGAAGGCCGGGATCCATAAGCACCGTTCCAGATTGTTGGAACGCGATGCCGCCCCGGCCCGGCATAGCCACGAGCATTCGTGGTCGCAGGCCCCGGCTTGCGCCGGGACGACACCTTTCGCGTGGACAGCGCTGAAGCTGCGCGGAAAACCTACAGCCGTTCCACGATCGTCACGTTGGCCATGCCGCCGCCTTCGCACATGGTCTGCAGGCCGTAGCGCTTGCCGCGCTGGTGCAGGGCGTGGATCAGCGTCGTCATCAGCTTGGTGCCGGAGCCGCCGAGCGGATGACCGAGCGCGATCGCGCCGCCATTGACGTTGAGGCGGGCAGGATCGGCGCCGGTGGTCTTGAGCCAGCCCGTCGGCACCGAGGCGAAGGCCTCGTTGACCTCGAACAGGTCGATGTCGTCTATCTTCATGCCGGACTTTTCGAGCGCACGCTTGGTGGCGTGCAGCGGCGCGTCCAGCATGATCACGGGATCGCCGCCCGTCATCGTCATGTGGTGGATGCGCGCGAGCGGCTTGACGCCGAGCTGCTTCAGGCCACGCTCGTTCACCACCAGGACGCCGGAGGCGCCGTCGCAGATCTGGCTGGCGCTGGCGGCGGTGAGCTTGCCGTTCTCGGCGATGAGCTTGACGCTCTTGATGCCGTCCAGGCTGACGTCGAAGCGGATGCCCTCGTCGATGTGATGGGTGTCCTTGCTGCCGTCGGCGCGGGTGATCTCGAGCGGCACGATCTCCTTCTTGAAGTGGCCTGCTTGCGTCGCCGCGATCGCGCGCTGGTGGCTGTTGTAGGAGTACTCGTCGAGTTCATCCTTGGAGAGTCCGTACTTCTCGGCCATCATCTCCGCGCCGGTGAACTGGCTGAACACGATGTTGGGATACTTCGTCTCGATCCCCGGGCTCTTGTAATTGCCGAAGCCGTTCTTGGCCGGCAGCTGCGAGGACAGGCCCATCGGCACGCGGGTCATCGACTCCACGCCGGCCGCGATCACCACGTCCATGGCGCCGGACATCACCGCCTGTGCGGCGAAATGCAGCGCCTGCTGCGAGGAGCCGCACTGCCGGTCGATCGAGGTGCCCGGCACGCTTTCCGGCAGCTTCGAGGCCATCACGGCGTTGCGCGCGACGTTGTTGGACTGCTCGCCGACCTGCATCACGCAGCCCATGATCACGTCCTCGACAAGGGCGGGATCGACCTTGCTGCGGTCGACCAGCTCGTCCAGCACCTTGGCGGCGAGATCGGCTGGATGCCAGCCCGCGAGGCGGCCCCCCTTGCGCCCACCGGCAGTACGCGCTGCGGCGACGATGTAAGCCTCGGCCATTTCGGTCTCTCCCATGGATCGTTTTGAATTGGATGGTTTGTCGGGGCGGATTTAAGAGGCGGATGGTCGTTTAGTCAATCGATCAATTAACTCTTGTGGTGAGGCGTCGCTTCGGCTTATCTGCGCGCCGCTCCTGCGGCGAGAACAGGGATATCCGTGACCATCAGCGCACCGAACAGGCTCCCCGGCGGAAAGAATTCCACGGCAGAGAAATTGCTGGTAGCCGCGAGCGAGCTGATGATCGAGCGCTCCTCGATCGAGATCTCGCTGTCGGACATTGCCCAGAAGTCGGGCGCCAATGCCGCGCTGGTGAAATATCATTTCGGCAACAAGGACGGCCTGCTGCTGGCGCTGCTGGAGCGCGATGCCGCGACCGAACTGTCCAATCTGGAATATCTGCTGGCCCAGCCGATCACCTCGACGGCCAAGCTGAAGCTGCATATCGGCGGCATCATCCGGGCCTATCACCGGTTTCCCTACATGAACCGGCTGATCCACTATCTGCTGCACGAAACCAGTGCGACCTCCGCCGACGAGGTCTCGAAATTCTTCGTCGCGCCGCTGCTGGATTTTCATCGCCGCCTGCTCGCCGAGGGCGAACGCAACGGCGAGTTCCGCGCCACCGATCCGGTGCTGTTCTACACCAGCCTCATCGGCGCCTGCGACCATCTGTTCTTCGGCCGCCACGCGATGTCGCGCGCGACCGGTGTCGGTCCGGTCACTGACGAAGTCTGCCGGCAATACATCAAGCACATGGAAACGCTGATCTGCGGCGGCATCCTCACGCAAGCCAGGGAGCCCGCCGCGGCCGGATGATCCGGCCGAGCATCGCCGCGTCCGAGATCATCAAGTCTAGAGAAAAAACGTCCAAGGAAAGGGTTTAAGACATGCAGTTGAAAGACGTAGCCGTTCTCATCACCGGCGGCGGTTCGGGCCTCGGTGAAGCGACCGCCCGCGCCATGGCTGCCAAGGGCGCCAAGATCGGCGTGATCGATCAGAACAAGGACAACGCGGAAAAGGTCGCCGCCGAGGTGAAGGGCGTTGCGCTCCATGCCGACGTCACCTCGGAAGAGCAGATCAAGGCGGCGATCGCCAAGGCGGAAGCCGCTCACGGCGTCGCCCGCGTGCTGATGAATTGCGCCGGCATCGGCGGCTCGCAGCGCATCGTCGGCCGCGACGGCGTCTATCCGCTGGAGAAGTTCGCCCGCATCATCAACGTCAACCTGATCGGCACCTTCAACTGCCTGCGGCTGTTCGCCGAACGCCTCGTCACGATCGAGCCGGTCGGTGAGGAGCGCGGCGTCATCATCAACACCGCGTCGGTGGCGGCCTATGAGGGCCAGATCGGCCAGATCGCCTATTCGGCGTCGAAGGGCGGCGTTGTCGGCCTGACGCTTCCGGCCGCGCGCGACCTCGCCAGCCACAAGATCCGCGTCAACACCATCGCCCCGGGTCTGTTCTTCACGCCGCTGCTGATGGGTCTGAACGAAGAGGCGCGCAAGAGCCTCGGCGCCCAGGTGCCGCACCCCTCGCGCCTCGGCGACGCCAAGGAATACGGCGCCCTCGCCGTGCACATCGTCGAGAACGCCATGCTCAACGGCGAGACCATCCGTCTCGACGGCGCCATCCGCATGGCGCCAAGGTAGGGTGCTTTCTTCCTTCTCCGCTTGTGGGAGAAGGTGGCGCGCGACGCGCGCCGGATGAGGGCTTCTCTCCGCTGAGACAGACCCCTCACCCAAGCGAGTTCTTGGCTGACGACAGACATGCCCTCTCCCACAAGGGGAGAGGGCACAGCAATCGGCACCGCGATCAGCGGCACGCAGGAGCGCCCCCATGTCCCAACCGCTGCTGATCGAACATGACGACGGCGTCGACCGAGTGACGCTCAATCGTCCTGACAGTCTCAACGCGCTCGATCCCGCGCTGATCGAAGCGCTCAATGATTATTTCCAGGGCCTTCAACGCAATCGCGATACGCGCGTGGTGGTGTTGAAGGGCGCCGGCAGGAACTTCTGTGCCGGCCTCGACCTCAAGGCGGCGATGGCGCGCCGTGCCGGGCAGCAGGAGCCGCCCGGCGTCACGGAGTCGCTGGATTCGCAGCGGCGCATCGCCGACATCGTGATGCTGATGCGGCGCTGCCCCCAGCCGATCCTGGCGCTGGTGCAGGGCGCGGCCGCGGGCGGCGGTTTCGCGCTGGCGCTGGCCTCGGACATCCGCATCGCGACGCGATCGGCGCGGATGAACTGCGCCTTCATCAAGCTCGGCCTCGGCGGCTGCGACATCGGGACCAGCTACTTTCTGCCGCGCCTCGTCGGCGTCTCGGTCGCCTCGGAACTGATCCTGACCGGACGCTTCATCGGCGCAGAGCGCGCGCTGGCGGTCGGCCTCGTCTCCGAGGTCGTCGACGAGGACAAGCTCGACCAGGCGGCCGAGCCCTATGTCGACGCGATGATGACGGCTTCGCCGGTGGGGCTTCGGCTCTCCAAGGAATGCCTCAACATGAGCGTCGACGCGGGGTCGCTGGAAGCTGCGATCGCGATGGAGGACCGCAACCAGGTCCTGTGCAGCCGCTCCGAGGAATTCTCTGAAGGCATCAGGGCCTTCCTAGAAAAGCGAAAGCCTGTCTATATCAGGCGCTGAACCAGAACGATCCGCAAAGGACAGGAATTCCGGGAGACGCAAAATGAGTGGAAGCGCGGCAGCGGTCATCACGAAGCCCGCCTTTCGAAAGGTGGCATGGCTCACGCGCGACATCGACGTCGCGCGCCGCGCCGACGGCACGGTGGTGCTGAAGTCGCGGATTCCCTTGCAAGCCTACGAGACGCACCTGCCGGCCTCGCTGGCGAAATGGGCGAAGGAAGCGCCCGAGCGCATCTGGCTGGCGCAGCGCGGCGGTCCCAGCCGCGACTGGCGCAAGGTGTCGTATGGCGAAGCCAAGCGCATCGTGGATGCGCTGACGCAGGCCCTGCTGAACCTGAAGCTCGAGGGCCGTCCGGTCACGATCCTGTCCGGCAATTCGATCGAGCATGCGCTGATGACGCAGGCGGCGATGCAGGCGCGCTCGCCAGCTGCACCGGTGTCGCCGGCCTACTCGCTGATGAGCCATGATCACGTCAAACTGAAGTACCTGTTCGACCTGATCAAGCCGGCCGTCGTGATGGTGCAGGACGGGCCGGCCTTCGAGAAGGCGCTGAAGGCGCTCGATCTCTCGGGCGTCACGGTCGTTCACGTCGCGCGGCCCTGCGAGGGCATCAAGAGCATCAGCTTTGCCGAACTCGCGGCGACGCCTGTGACGGCTGAGGTCGCGGCCTCGATCGCGAGAATCACGCCGGATACCGTCGGCAAGCTGCTGTTCACGTCAGGCTCGACCGGCATGCCGAAGGCCGTCATCAACACCCAGCAGATGATGTGCGCCAATGCGGCGATGATGATGCAGGTGCGGCCGCGGCTGCCCGGCGGGCCGCTGCCGGTGGTGCTGGACTGGATGCCCTGGAATCACACGATGGGCGGCAACGCCGCGTTCCATCCGGTGCTGGTCGACGGCGGTACGCTCTACATCGACGATGGCCGGCCGATGCCGGGCCAGTTCGACGAAACGATCAGGAACCTTCGTGAGGTCTCACCGACCTACTATGCCAACGTTCCGGCCGGTTATGCCGCGCTCGCCGCCGCGATGGAAAAGGACGATGCGCTGTGCCGGTCCTTCTTCAAGAACCTGTCGGTCATGGCCTATGGCGGTGCGCGGCTGCCGGATGATCTCTACGATCGCATGCAGGCTCTCGCCGTGAAGACCACCGGCGAACGTATCGTTTTCTATACCGGCTGGGGCTCGACCGAGACGGCGCCGACCTCGACCGGAACCTATTGGGATACCGAGCGTGTTGGTCTGATCGGCCTGCCGTTCCCCGGGGTCGAGCTGAAGATGGTGCCGTGCGGCTCCAAATATGAATTGCGGCTGCGCGGCGTCAACGTCACGCCCGGCTATTTCGGGCAGCCCGAGCTGACGAAGAAGATGTTCGACGAGGTAGGCTTCTACTGCATCGGCGATGCCGGCATCTTCGTCGACGACGAGGATCCGGTGAAAGGCATCATCTTCGCCGGCCGCGTCGTCGAGGATTTCAAGCTCACCACCGGCACCTTCGTCCATGTCGGCTCGCTGCGCACCGACGCGATCGCTGCCGCAACGCCGGTCGTGCATGACGCACTCGTTGCGGGTCAGGACCGGCCCTTCATCGGCCTCTTGGCTTGGCCCAATCTGCATGCCTGCCGCCAGCTCGTCGGCAATCCCGATCTCACGTTCGAGGCGGCGGTGAAGCATCCCGATGTGATCGCCTGCTTCAAGCGCGGGCTCGAAGCCCACAACAGCGACTGCGAGGGGGCCAGCAGCCGGGTCATCGCGCGCGCCATGCTGATGGCAGAGCCGCCCTCGATCGACGGCAACGAGCTCACCGACAAGGGCTACATCAACCAGCGCGCGGGCCTGGAGCGCCGGGCCGCGCTGGTCGAGCGGCTCTATGCCGACAAGCCTGACCAGGACGTGATCGTGCTGAGATGAAAACGCAACTTTCCCCATTCGTCATTCCGGGGCGCGACGAAGTCGCGAACCCGGAGTCCGTGACCACAAGACGGGGGCACGGACTCCGGGGCTGGCCTTCAGGCCATCCCGGAGCGACGGCTAGCAAAAGCGACAACGAATAAGAGGCCGCCATGAACTTCGATTTCTCCGACGACCAGAAGCAGCTGCGCGACCAGGCGCGCAAGTTCCTCGCCGAGAAGTGTCCGCCCAAGGCGGTGCGCGTCGTGCTCGACGGCAAGGCGCCCTACGACAAGGAATTGTGGAAGGGCCTTGCCGAGATGGGCTTTCTCGGCGTCGCGATCCCCGAGGAATTCGGCGGCGCCGGCGCGGGTCATCTCGAACTGTGCGTGATCGCCGAGGAGATGGGCCGCGCCAATGCGCCGGTGCCGTTCTCCTCCACCGTGTATCTGGCGGCCGAAGCGCTGCTGATCGCGGGCAGCGATGCGCAGAAGAAGAAATGGCTGCCGGCGATCGCGTCGGGAGAGGCGATCGGAACGCTTGCGCTGTTCGAGGGCAAGGGCAACCCGTCGCCGAAGGCCATTAAGCTTACGGCTGCGAACGGCGTGCTCAACGGCGTCAAGAAGCCGGTGCCCGACGGGGCGATCGCCGATTTCGCCATCGTTGCGGCGCGCACCGGCTCCAGCGGCCGCGATGCCGACATCTCGCTGTTCCTGGTCGATCTCAAGGCCGGCGGCGTCGAGGTGAAGAGCCTGACCAATCTCGATCCGACCCGCGGCCAGGCCGAGATCAGCTTCAGGGATTGCAAGGCCGAGCCGCTTGGCGCGGCCGGCGAGGGCTGGAGCATCCTGACCCAGGTGCTGGACCGCGCCGCCGTGCTGTGCGCCTTCGAGCAGGTCGGCGGTGCCGACCGCGCGCTCGAGATGGGGCGCGACTACGCGCTCGACCGCATCGCGTTCGGGCGCCAGATCGGCTCGTTCCAGGCGGTCAAGCACATGCTGGCGGACATGTACGTGTCGGCGACGCTGGCGCGCTCCAACAGCTATTACGGCGCCTGGGCGCTCTCGACCAATGCGGCCGAACTGCCGGAGGCCGCAGCCGCCGCGCGCATCAGCGCGACGCAGGCGTTCCAGCATTGCGCCAAGAACAACATCCAGGTCCATGGCGGCATGGGCTTCACCTGGGAATTCGACTGCCACATGTACTACCGGAGAGCCAACGCCATGGCGCTCGGGCTCGGTAGCCTCACCTATTGGGAAGACCAGCTGATCGATCGCATGCGGAAGAAGAACGCGGCGTAGTCGCCATACGAGTCCCGGACGCGAAGCGGCAATGCCGTTTCGCAGAGCCGGGACCCAGGGGGCCGCGATGGACCCCGGATCTGCTGCGCACCACTTCGTGCGGCATGGCGTCCGGGGAACGAAACAGAGGAATGAGACCATGAACTTCGACGACACCCCGCAGGAAGCCGAGTTTCGTGCCACCGCGCGCGCCTGGATCGCGGCCAATGCGCCGAAGCAGTATGAGGATGAACTGCGGCAGTCCTCGCTCGGCCGCACCCAGCTCAAGAACGCCGACATTCTCAAGGTCGCCAAGGCCTGGCAGAGGAAGAAGGCCGATGCCGGCTGGGCCTGCCTGCACTGGCCCAAGGAATATGGCGGCCGCGGCGCCTCGCCGATCGAGCGTGTGATCTGGCAGCAGGAGGAGGGGCCGTTCGGCAAGCTCTCGCACATGTTCATCATCGGTCACGGCATGTGCGGGCCGACCGTGATGGCGTTCGCGCGCGAGGAGCACAAGCGCAAATATCTGCCGCCGCTGGCCTCCGGCGAGAACGTCTGGTGCCAGCTTTTCTCCGAACCGGCCGGCGGCTCCGACGTCGCGGGTCTGCGCACGCGCGCGGAGAAGGATGGCGACGACTGGATCATCAACGGCCAGAAGATCTGGACCTCGGGCGCGCATTATTCCGATTACGGCATTCTGCTGACCCGCACCGATCCGACGGTGCCCAAGCACAAGGGTCTCACCATGTTCTTCCTGGACATGAAGAGCCCGGGCGTCGAGGTGCGACCGATCAAGCAGGCGAGCGGGGCCTCCGACTTCAACGAGGTCTATTTCACCAATGTCCGGATCCCCGATCACCAGCGTCTCGGCGAAGTCGGTGACGGCTGGAACGTGTCGCTGACCACGCTGATGAACGAGCGCAGCGCGATCGGCGCCGGAGTCTCGACCGGCTTCCCCGAACTGTTCGAGTATTGCGGGAGCCTGATGCTGGAGGACGGCCCGGCGATCGAGGACCGTGCGGTGCGCTCGAGGCTCGCCAACTGGGCGGTGAAGGCCAGCGGCCTGCGCTACACCAGCATGCGGGCGATCTCGGCGCTGTCGAAAGGCGAGCGGCCGGGACCGGAGAATTCCATCGGCAAGCTGGTTGCCGGTTCGATGATCCAGGATGTCGCGACCTATGCGCTCGACCTGCAAGGCGCGGCCGGTGTCCTGAGCGGATCCGAGGAGGCCGAATTGGCCGGCCGCTTCCAGGCCATGCTCTTGCGCGCGCCGGGCACCCGCGTCGAAGGCGGTACCGACGAGATCATGCGCAACATCATTGCCGAGCGGGTGCTCGGCCTGCCCGGCGATATCAGGGTCGACAAGGACGTGCCGTTCAACAAGATCCCGACCAAGGGAAGATGACCCTGTGTCCCGGACGCGATGCAGCGCGCGGCGCTGCTTCGCAGAGCCGGGGCACGAGAGAGGAGAGTGCGAAGATGAATTTCGACGATACCCCGCAGGAAGCCGCGTTTCGCGAGACCGCGCGCAAATGGGTCGAGGCCAATGCGCCGAAAGAGCTGCATGACGAGCTGTCGAAATCCTCGCTCGGCCGCATCCGCCTCGCCCATCACGACATGGTCGAGGTCGGCAAGGCCTGGCAGAGGAAGAAGGCCGAGGGCGGCTGGGCCTGCCTGCACTGGCCGAAGGAATATGGCGGCCGTGGCGCGACGCCGATCGAGCGCGTGATCTGGCAGCAGGAGGAGGGCGTCTACGGCAAGCTCACCCAGCCGTTCCAGATCGGCGAGGGCATGTGCGGCCCGACCGTGATGGCCTGGGGCAGCGAGGACGCCAAGCGCCGCTATCTGCCGAAGCTGGCTTCCGGCGAGGAGATCTGGTGCCAGCTGTTCTCGGAGCCGTCGGCGGGCTCGGACGTGGCGGGGCTCCGCACGCGTGCGGAGAAGAAGGGCGACAATTGGGTGGTCAACGGTCAGAAGATCTGGACCTCCGGCGCGCACTATTCCGATTATGGTCTCCTGATCGCCCGCACCGATCCGAACGTGCCCAAGCACAAGGGCCTCACCATGTTCTTCCTGGACATGAAGAGCCCGGGCGTCGAGGTGCGGCCGATCAAGCAGGCCAACGGCATGCAGGAGTTCAACGAGGTCTATTTCACCGACGTGGTGATCCCCGACAGCCAGCGGCTCGGCGTGGTCGGCGAAGGCTGGAACGTCTCGCTGACGACGCTGATGAACGAGCGCATGTCGATCGGCGCACGGCTCGCCACCGGCGTCCCCGAACTGTTCGAATTCTGCTCCAACCTGATGCTGGAGGACGGGCTTGCGATCGACGATCCGGCGGTGCGGTCGAAGCTCGCGAGCTGGGCGGTGAAATCGAATGGTCTGAAATACACCAGCTATCGCGCGATCTCGGCGCTGTCCAAGGGCGACCGGCCGGGACCGGAAAACTCCATCGGCAAGCTGGTGTCGGGCATGATGCTGCAGGATATCGCGAGCTACGCGATGGACCTGCAGGGTGCGGCCGGCGCGCTCAGCGGCGCCGACGAGGAGACCGCGCAGGGCCAGTTCCAGCAGATGCTGCTGTCATCGCCGTCGATGCGCATCGCCGGCGGCACCGACGAGATCCTGCGCAACATCATCGCGGAGCGCGTGCTGGGCCTGCCCGGTGACATCCGCGTCGACAAGGACGTGCCGTACAACAAGATCCCGACCAAGGGACGCTAACAAGGGACGCTAAGAGGTCGCGTGTCCCGGACCCGGTGTGGTGCGAAGCTCCGCCGAGCCGGGACCAGAGTGCCACAATGGGCCCCGGCTCTGCGCCGCATCACTTCGTGCTGCGCCGTATCCGGGGCACGAAAGCGAGTGAGGCCATGGACGCCAAAGTCAACCGGAACGACCGCATCGGCGTGCTCGACGAGCTCCTCAACGAGCGCTACTCCGTCCGCGCCTTCCTGGACAAGGAAGTCGACCGCGCGACCATCGAGCATGTGCTCACCACGGCGCAGCGCACGGCCTCATGGTGCAACAGCCAGCCCTGGCAGGTGATCATCGCCAGCGGTGTGGCCAAGGAGCGCTTTAGCAAGCTGATCTACACCGAGGCCTCGTCCGGCCTCGGCGACGACTACGACTTCACGCCGCCGCGCGAATATCTCGGCGTCTATCTCGAACGCCGCCGCGAAAGCGGATTCCAGCTCTACAACACGCTCGGCATCGCTCGCGGCGACAAGATGGCCTATGCGAAGCAGGCGCTGGAGAACTACAATTTCTTCGGCGCGCCCCATGTGGCGATCATCCACACGAACGAGCCGCTCGGCATCTACGGTGCGATCGACTGCGGCGCCTATGTTTCGAACTTCATGCTGGCCGCACAGGCCCTGGGCCTCGGCACCATTCCCCAGGCCGCGCTGGCGCGCCATTCCGGCCTGATCCGTCGCCATTTCAACCTGGCGGAGGATCGCCGCATCGTCTGCGGCATCTCCTTCGGCTATGCCGACAACGCCCACAAGATCAACAGCTACCGCACGTCGCGTGCGAGCCTGGCCGACACGGTCACCTTCGCCGACGAGTGACGCAGACACGCGAAAAGACGGCCGCGGAAACGGCCGTCTTCGCTTTCGTTCCGGTCCGATCGAGCGTTCGCCGTTATCCGCCGCTGCCGCCGATCACGGCACGCACGGTCTCGTCCGGGCCGAAATCCTCGGCGCCGTCGACATAGAGCAACGCAGCCAGCTTGGAGCGCGCGCGATTGACGCGGCTCTTGATGGTGCCGACCGCGCAGCCGCAGATCGCAGCCGCGTCTTCATAGGAGAAGCCGGAGGCGCCAACCAGGATCAACGCTTCGCGCTGGTCCTGCGGCAGCTTTTCGAGTGCGCCGCGGAATTCCTCGAATTCCAGATGCGCATTCTGCGAAGGCTGCGTCTTCAGCGTCTTGGCGTAGTTGCCCTCGGCATCCTCCACCTCGCGCCGCCGCTTGCGATAGTCCGAGCGGAACAGGTTGCGCAGGATGGTGAACAACCACGCCGGCAGGTTGGAGCCGGGCTGGAACGAGTCGATATTGGCGAGGGCGCGCAGCAGCGTTTCCTGCACCAGATCGTCGGCGCGGTCGGCATTGCCGCTGAGCGAGATGGCGAAGGCGCGCAGGCTCGGGACCGCGGCCAGAATGTCGTCACGCAGGGAATCTGTGAGAGGCATTAGTCCCTCCCATTGTTGTGGTCGCCGGCGCTTCCGTCATGTTCCGACTGGGCTGCACCTCCCGGCGCATCGAGTTTCTTGATCAGTTCCGCGAACCGGTCGGGGACCCCCTGCCGCACCACGTCGTCATACATGGCGCGAAGCTGGTGCCCGATCCGGGACTGGATCTCCGGTGTGAGCCCGCCCTTACCGGGGGTCGTGCTTTTGCTGGCTTGAGACTTGAGATCTTTCATGACCTGTTCCACGTTTCCCCGAGTTAAGTGACTGTGAAATCGAGAAGTTTTCTCAACCGGGAGCCGTTCCCTGGACGAAATCAATTCCAGGTCCGACAAAAAGTTCCGCCTCCCATGGAACTTTTCTTGTCCTGATGCGTAAACAGCCCAACCAAGGGGAACCCGGGCGTCCTCCCCTCCTACGGTATCTAAGGGCGGCCCGAAGATTGAATGGAGTGGGGATGTCCCGTTCACAGCTAGTTGCTGAGCACTTGCCGCTGTTGCGCCGGTATGCGCGTGCCCTGACGGGCAGCCAGTCGTCCGGAGATGCCTATGTCGCAGCGATGTTGGAGGCCATGCTGGGCGATCCGTCCGTGCTCGATGAGAGCCATGGACCCCGGGTCGGCCTGTTCCGGCTGTTCACCCAGATCTGGAATTCGGTATCGGTCAATGACGATTCCGAAGTGACGACGCTGCCGATGCCGCCGGAGCGCCGGCTGTCGAACATCACCCCGCTGCCGCGGCAGGCATTCCTGCTGCTCTCGCTCGAGGGGTTCTCGGAAGAGGAGGTCGGCTACATCCTCGGCACCGACGTCGCCGAGACCCGGCGGCTCGCCGATACCGCGGGCCGGGAGATGGCGGCCGAGATCGCCACCGACGTCCTGATCATCGAGGACGAGACCTTCATCGCCATGGACCTTGAGAGCCTGGTGAAGAACCTCGGCCACAACGTGGTCGGCGTCGCGCGCACCCATGCCGACGCGGTGGCGCTCGCCAAGAACAAGCGGCCCGGCCTGATCCTCGCCGACATCCAGCTCGCCGACGGCTCGTCGGGCCTCGATGCCGTCAACGAATTGCTGAAGACCTTCGAGGTGCCGGTGGTGTTCATCACCGCCTATCCCGAGCGCTTCCTGACCGGCGAGCGTCCGGAACCGGCGTTCCTGATCTCCAAGCCGTTCCAGCCCGCAATGGTCTCGGCGGTGGCGAGCCAGGCACTGTTCTTCCAGCGCAACTCCCGCAACCGCGCGCCCAAGGCGCCGGCGGCGTAACCAAGGCGCCGGCGGCATAACCAAGGCACCGCCGGCGTAACCAAGGCGCCGGCAGCGCAAGTAAGCTCTCTCGAATGCAAAGACGGCGCGCTGTGAGGCGCGCCGTTTTTCGTTGGCCGCGACCTGACTTCAGCAACCTCGGCAGATGCTTCGAAGCATGGAATTCAGCTTGGCATCGCTCGGCCCGGGGAATTGCGTGCTCAGCCTGGCCTGATCCTCGACCCAGGATCTGAGAAATTTTTCCTGCTCCGGCGATGGCCCGGGGGGTGCCCGCGTGCCGTCAAACGTCAGGCGGATGGTCAGCCTTAGCAGATCGTCCTTCGCCTCAGCAGGCGGTTTTGGGAACGGTTCGGATCGCTCGACCATGGCCAGCGTCGCAGTATCGAGCAGTGCATTTCCCGTGCTTTCCACCAGCGCACTCGAGATCAATTTTCCGGCACGATCGATGACGAACACCACGCCACCATCGCCCTTTTGCCCGACTGCCTCCGGCGGAAACACCCTATGACGCCAGACGTGCTCACTGACCGCCTTGGCCCAGATGCTCATCGGAGTCGACGCTGCGGGATCCGGCCTGCTCAGCACGATGCCTATGGATGGCACCTGGAATTGACGATCGGCGAAGTTGATCGGCGCGGTGAAGGTGAAGGAGTCGCCCTTCAGCTCCGAAGGTGGCGCCGGAAATGGTTCAGCGCGAGCGACAATCGCCAGCGCACCGTCGTCGAGCGACTGCGAACCGGTACTCTCTGCCAGAGCACGCGAGATCAATCTGCCGGATCGGTCGATCACGAATATGACCTTGGCATTGCCGGCTTGGCCAAATCCCTCCGCAGGAAAAAACTTGTTGCTGTTGATGTGGGCCGCTAGCCTCGCTTTCCAGGCTTTGACGCTCTCGCTTGGCACATCCGTCTCAGAACGTGCCAAGGTAGTGGACAGCAATCCAAGAAACGCGACCAGCAAAGGCAATTTCATCTGCATCGATCGTCGATACTAATCGCGGTCTGGTTGTTTGCAAGTCCGGCTGCTCGTCCGCGTCGTCGTTGCGGGCTATTCGAACGCGCGTGGGCCGTCGCCGCTTGACGGCAACCTCCTTGCCCCGTTGATAGTGCGCCGCGATGACATCCGTCGCCGCCTCAGATCACCCGGAGATTTGCCATGGACCAGACCCTGCTCGACCGCCTCGCCATCCGCGATCTCGTCGAGAACTGGGCGGTCTGGCGGGATGCCGGTGACTGGGAGCGCTTCGCCACCGTCTGGCACGAAGAGGGCTGGATGTCGGCGACCTGGTTTCAGGGCCCGGCGCGGGACTTCATGCGCGTCAGCCAGGAAGGATTTGCCCGAGGGGTCCGCATCCTGCATTTCCTCGGCGGCACCAGCATCGACCTGGAGGGCGCACGCGCCATCGCCCAGACCAAGATGACGATCTCGCAGCGCGCTCCGGTGCACGACGTGCCGTGCGACGTGGTTTGCACCGGACGGTTCTATGATTTCCTGGAAAAGCGGCAGGGCCGCTGGGGCATCGTCCGGCGGCAGCCGATCTACGAGAAGGACCGGATCGATCCGGTCGATCCCGCCGCGGACCTCCGCCTCGACCAGAAGGCGCTGGCAGCGCTGCCCGAAGGCTACCGCCATCTCGCCTACATGCAGGAATTGATCGGCTACAAGGTCAAGCGCGACATGCCCGGACTCACCGGCCCAGAGGTCGAGAAGCTCTATGGCGAAGGGCGCGACTGGCTGGCCGGGAAGGCCAGCTAAGACCGGAGCCCGGTAGGATCAAAAAAGAATAGGGCGCGACCGGCATCACCACGGTCGCGCCCTACGTCGCCGGCTTATGGGGCAGGGGGGAATAGCCGGCTGCTGAGACGACGCGGAGGCCCCCGGAATCGTTCCCGGCGGCATAGGTTTTTTTCGCAGGGCATGCGAAATCCCGCACACGGTTAAGTGATGTTAATGGTTGAGAACTCCCGCTCATGGGCTGGCGTTGTTCCCGCGATCGCCATGTGGCGAGGGATCGACAGCCATGTCACAGCTTCAAAAGGTTTTTCTCGGTGTTCTCGCGCTCGGCGCCACGCTCGGTGCCGCGCAACTGGCCTCCGGCCACGATCTGGCCGACCGCTGGCAGGCGGTCGCCGACAAGCCGAGCGCTCATAACGTCAACCGCTCCGCCAAGGCCGACCGGCTTCCGGAGATGAAACCGGCGGCAGCGCCGACCCGAACCGTCTCGATGCGGCTCAACGATCTGGCCGAGACCTCGGTCTTGTTGCGCGTGCCTGCGACGGTCGAGACAGGCAATGCCAGGCCGCCGCTGACGCTGCCGAAGTCCGGCACGACCAAGCCGACCATCGCCTGCGAGCCCATGGTGAGTTCGCTGACCGAGGTCGCCAAGCTGCTGCAGCCCGGCCGCTGCGTGACCTGATCCGGCCGGGGCGTTCCCTTGCGGTCCCCGTTCCCCGCGGTCGCCGTTCACGTGCTCTTGATCCCATCTGCCACAGCGCTATATCCCCGGTTCCAACCTCCTTTTTGACCGGGTAAACGCATGACGACGTCCGACACGGTTGCGCATACGCAGCCTTTCCAGGCCGAGGTTTCCGAACTGCTGCACCTGATGGTGCATTCCGTCTATTCGGAAACCGACATCTTCCTGCGCGAGCTCATTTCCAACGCCTCCGACGCCTGCGACAAGCTGCGCTACGAGGCGATCGCCAATCCGGCGCTGCTGGGTGAAGGCGACGCGCTCAAGATCCGCATCATCCCAAACAAGACAGCCAACACGCTCACCATTGCCGACAACGGCATTGGCATGGAACGCCAGGAACTGATCGACCATCTCGGCACCATCGCCCGTTCCGGCACCAAGGCCTTCGTGTCGAAGCTGAGGGAGGCCAAGGACGGCCTCGGGCTGATCGGCCAGTTCGGCGTCGGCTTCTATTCCGCCTTCATGGTCGCCGAGAAGATCGTCGTCATCAGCCGCAGGGCCGGCGAGAGCGACGTCTGGACCTGGACGTCGTCCGGCGGCTCCGGTTTCGAGATCGCACGGGCGAGCGAGGACGATGCGGCGCGGGTCGCGCGCGGCACCGCGATCGTGCTGCACCTGAAAGACGACGGGAAGAAATATCTCGAAACCTACGAGATCGAGCGCATTGTCGGCGCCTATTCCGACAACATCCTGTTTCCCATCGAGCTCGTGCCGGAAGAGGGCGAGCCGCGCCAGATCAATTCGGCCAGCGCGCTGTGGCAGCGCTCGAAGTCCGAGCTGACGGCGGACGACTACAAGAAGGCCTATCAGCAGATCGCAACCGCCTTCGACGACCCCGCGATGACGCTGCACTACCGCGCGGAGGGGCGCTATTCCTATGCCGTGCTGCTGTTTGCGCCGTCGACCAAGCCGTTCGACCTGTTCGAACCGGCGCGCAAGGGACGGGTCAAGCTCTACGTCCGCCGCGTCTTCATCACCGACGATGCCGATCTGTTGCCCGGCTATCTCCGCTTCATCCGCGGCGTCGTCGATAGCGAGGATCTGCCGCTCAACATCTCCCGCGAGATGCTGCAGAACAATCCGCAGCTGGCGCAGATCCGCAAGGCCGTGGCGACCCGCGTCGTGTCCGAACTGGAAAGCCTCGCCGAGAAGGACGCGGACAATTTCAGCAAGATCTGGGATGCTTTCGGTGCCGTCCTGAAGGAAGGCATCTACGAGGATTTCGAGCGCCGCGAGAAGTTGCTGGCGCTGTCCCGGTTCACCACGACGACCGGCGAGAAACGCTCGCTGAGGCAGGTCATCGCCGACTTCAAGCCGAACCAGACCGAGATCTACTATCTGGTCGGCGACAGTATCGAGCGCCTGAAGTCCAATCCGCGGCTGGAGGCAGCGACCGCGCGCGGCATCGAGGTGCTGCTGCTGTCCGACCCGGTCGATGCCTTCTGGACCTCGATGCCGACGGAGTTCGACGGCAAGCCGCTGAAGTCGCTGGGGCAGGGCGATCTCAATCTCGATCTGATCCCGCGCACCGACGACAAGGACGAGAGCAGGAAGGACGAGCCGGCCGCGGACGAGGCCGCCACCATTGCGGTGGTCAAGGCTGCCCTCGGCGAGCGAGTCAGCGACGTCAAGGCCTCGACGCGCCTCACCAGTTCCGCCTCCTGCCTCGTCGCCGACGGTCAGGGCCCGAGCCGGGAGCTGGAGCGCATCCTCGCCCAGCAGAACCGCGGCATGCGCACCAAGCCGATCCTCGAGATCAATCTCCGCCATCCCCTGGTGACGGCGATCACGAAGGGCCAGGCCGGCTCAAAGACGGTCGACGATCTCAGCCTTCTGCTGCTCGAACAGGCCCAGATCCTCGACGGCGAGTTGCCGGAAGACCCGGCGGCGTTTGCATCGCGGCTGAACCGGCTGGTGCTGCAGGGGCTCGGCGGCTGAGGTCGCGCCTCACCTTGCCGTCATCGGCGCGCAGGAACGGTCGCCTCCGGCGCGGGGTTGTGCAATAGGAAGGCGTCGGCTGATGGCCGGCGCCATCGATTCGAGGATGACCATGCGTTTGCCGATCCTGACCCTCACCGCGCTCGCCGCCCTGTTCGTGGCGACAGATGCCGGCGCGCAGACCTATGATCCGCGCTATCCGGTCTGCATGCACGTCTATACGCCCGGCGGCTGGGGCGGGGGCGGCGACTATTTCGACTGCTCGTTCACCTCTCTGCCACAGTGCCGAGCCACTGCATCGGGCCGCTCAGCGAGCTGCGACCTCAATCCCTACTACGCCTTCAACGAACCGCCGCCGCCGCGGCGCCGTCCGAAGCGGGATCACTGATCCCATGGCGCAGCATCACGCTCCGTCCATCGCGTTCCGCGCGGTTGGCCTGATTGCCGTCGTGGGCGGCTGGCTCGCGGTCACCCCGTCGCAAGCGCAGACCTTCGATCCCCGCTATCCGGTCTGTCTGCACGTCTATTCGGGCTCGAGCGGCGGTGGTGGCGATTGGTACGACTGTTCGTTCACGTCGCTGCCGCAATGCCGCGCCACGGCGTCGGGCCAGTCGGCGACCTGCGACATCAATCCGTATTATCCGGTCACCGTACCGCCGCGCCCGCGCCCCCGGAGACAAGGCTAGCTCCGGATGCGCGCGGCGCTGTTGTCGCCAGCTAGTCCTTCCGGATTCCCGACAGCTCCACCACCTTGCGCCAGCGGTCGGTCTCGGCCGCGAGCATGCCGCCGAACTCGCCGGCGTTGCCGTGCAGCGGGATCGCGCCGAGTTCGCCGATGCGCGACTTGATCTCGGGATCGGACAGCGCCGCATCGATCTCGCGATTGAGGAGGTCGACGATCTCGCGCGGCGTATCGTGCGGCGCGCCGACGCCGTAGAACGAACTCGTCTCGAAGCCCGGCAGCGTGTCGGCGATCGGCGGCACATCCGGCAGGATCTCGGAGCGCTCGCGCGTGGTAACGCCGAGCGCCCGCAGCTTGCCGGAGCGGACGAGCTCGAACGACGATGTGACGTTGTCGAACATGCCCTGGATCTGGCCGCTCATCACATCGGTCAGGCCCGGCGCAGAGCCGCGATAGGGCACATGCGTGAACTGGACGCCGGCCATGGATTTGAACAATTCGCCGGACAGATGCAGCAAGGTGCCGATGCCGGAGGACGCGATCGACATCCTGCCGGGATTGGCCCTGGCATAGGCGATGAAGTCGGCGACGGTCCTGACCGGCAGGTCGTTGTTGACGACCAGCACCAGCGGGATCCATGCGACGCCCGCCACCGGTGCGATCCCCTTGGCGAAATCATAGGGCAGCGCCGGATCGAACGAGGCGTTGATCGCATTGGCGGTCGATGTCAGCAACAGCGTGTAACCGTCCGGGGCGGAACTGATCACGGCCTGGGTGCCGATATTGCTGCCGGCGCCGGGCTTGTTCTCGACCACGAAGCTCTGGCCGAGCCGATCGGACAACCGCTGGCACAAGAGCCGCGACAGCACGTCGGTCGCGCCGCCCGGTGCATAAGGCACCACCTATTTGACGCTGCGCGACGGATAGGATGGATTTCCGATCGCAAAGGCGCGCGGTGCAGCGAGCACGGCTGCGGCAGCGGCGGCGGTCTGAAGGACATGGCGTCTGGTGATCATGGCGGCCTCCAGTTCAGTTCGTTCCGCGCGCAGCGCGCGCCTGAATGACTGGAGCTGCTATCGCAAGAATTGCGGCGAGGCGCACGCCGATCCCGTTCGCTTGGTAAAGGATAGCTGGAGTTTATCGCGTACTAACAAGCCTTTACCTTGTCTCTTAACACCTGGGCAGGCCGGGCGGGCTAATCTGCCGCTCCAGCAGACACGTTCCGAAAGAATGAACGGCATGATCCCCGGCGTCATCGAGCAACCGAAGGTCGCGCGTCCGCCTTCGGCTTCCAAGATCTGGTTGAAGGCCATCGAGCTCACCGCGCGGATCGAGACGCTGCCCGGGCGATTGTTCGCCGATGTCGTCGACGATTGGGCGCGGCGCCAGCCCGGTCATCCTGCGCTCGTCATGGACGAGGTCACGGTCGATTATGAAGGGCTGTCGCGGCGCATCGCTCGCTATGCACGCTGGGCTCGCTCCGTCGGACTTGCCAAGGGGGACACCGTCGCCCTGATCATGCCGAACGGGATCGACTATGTCGCCGCCTGGCTCGGCATCAGCCGCGTCGGCGGCGTTGTCGCGCTGATCAATACGAAGCTCGTAGGGCCCTCGCTCGCGCATTGCATCGATGTCGCGAGGCCGTCCCACATCATCGTGGCGCATATGCTCGCGGACGTGCTGGACGGCGCCGCGCCCCACCGGAAGACGGAAGCGAAGGTCTGGACCCACGGCGATGCGCGCAGCGCGCGCGCCATCGACGTCGCGCTGGCCGCGCTCGACGACGTCCCTTTGTCGCCGGACGAGCACGGCGACGTCCCTTTGTCGCCGGACGAGCACGGCGACGTCACGATCGACGATCGCGCCCTGCTGATCTACACCTCGGGCACGACCGGCCTGCCAAAGGCCGCGAGCATCAGCCATCGCCGCATCCTCAACTGGGGCTTCTGGTTCGCCGGCCTCACCGGCGCCAGCCCGCAGGACCGGCTCTACGATTGCCTGCCGCTGTTCCATTCGGTCGGCGGCATCGTCGCGCCGTGCAGCATGCTGGCGGCCGGCGGCTCAGTGGTGATCGCGGAGAAGTTTTCCGCCTCGAATTTCTGGCCGGACATCGTGCGCCATGACTGCACGCTGTTCCAGTACATCGGCGAACTCTGCCGCTACCTGTTGAAGGCGGCGCCGTCGGAATACGAGAACCATCACCGGCTGCGCCTGGTCTGCGGCAACGGCTTGCGCGGCGATATCTGGGAGGATTTCCAGGCGCGTTTTGCCATTCCGCGCATTCTGGAGTTTTACGCCGCGACGGAAGGCAATTTCTCGCTGTTCAACGTCGAGGGCCAGCCGGGCGCGATCGGCCGCATTCCGCCGCTGCTCGCGCACCGATTTCCGGCGAGCCTCGTCAAGCTCGACCCGGACACCGGAGCGCCGCTGCGCACCGACGAGGGGTTCTGCATCCCCTGTGCGCGCGGCGAGGCCGGCGAGGCGATCGGCCGCATCGGCCGCGCGGACGAAGGTGGCGGCCGCTTCGAGGGCTACACCGACGCCGGCGAAACCGAGAAGAAGATTCTACGCAATGTCTTCGCCGCGGGTGATGCCTGGTTCCGCACCGGCGATTTGATGCGGCTCGATGACAAGGGCTTCTTCCACTTCGTCGATCGCATCGGAGATACCTTCCGCTGGAAGGGCGAGAACGTCGCGACCTCCGAGGTCAACGATGCCGTGCGCGATTTCATCGGCGTCGTCGATGCCACCACCTACGGCGTCAGCATTCCCGGCACCGATGGCCGCGCCGGCATGAGCACGATCGTGGTGAATGAAGGGTTCGACATCGCAGGCCTTCCCGCGCATCTGTCGCAGCGTCTGCCGGCCTATGCCCGTCCCGTCTTCATCCGCATCTCGCAGGAGCTCGATGCCACCGAGACCTTCAAGCAGAAGAAGGGCGATCTCGCCCGCGAAGGTTTCGATCCTGCATCGATCGCCGATCGGCTGTTCATGCTGGAGCCGGCATCCAACGCCTATGTCCCGCTCGATGCCGCGCGCCACGCGCAGGTGGTCGATGGCACGATCCGGTTCTGAATCCGCAAAAACGAGCAGATAGGTCGAATTTTATCTGAATTGTCCAAGAGGCCATTTACTTCTCTCCGGTAAACAGACGGCCATGGGGAGGCGGTCATCAAGAGCCGCCGCAACACGACCAGTCGACAACAAGAGCGAGCCAGCCATGTCGGTACGAGCCAAAGTGATTGAAGCGATCCAGCAGATCGCCAAGGAACAGCACGTCACGCTTCCCGCCCTGTCGGACGATTTGTCCCTGCACGAGACGGGCTTCGATTCTCTGGCCTTCGCGATCCTGGTCGCTCGGCTCGAAGACGAGACCGGCATCGACCCCTTCACGATTTCCGAGGACGCCGCGTTCCCCGCCACCGTGGGCGATTTCGTGCGGGCCTACGAAAATGTCCCCGCGTGAGATCTTCGCGCTCCGTGACCATCTCGGCGCGGAGCTGAAAGGCCGCACCATTTCGGACGCGCACCATCTGGTGTCGCTGACGGACATCCTGTCGCAGACGGTCCTTGGCGGCCGCCTGCACGAGCTGTCCGGTCGCGCGGTATTGCTGAAACTGTCCGACCAGTTGCGCTCCGGTCTTGCGATGATCGAGCTCGACGGCGTCGCGCGCCGCATGCTGCTCTGCCCGCCCGATCTCAACCCGGCTCATCTCGCGACGCTGATCGTGGACGCCGGCATCGACGCCGTCGTCACCGACGAGCCCGAACGCTGGGCCGGGCACGGCATCGCCACCATCGTCACCGCACAACTGCCACTCCAATCCACCAAACCCGTGCAGACCGAGCGTGCCACCGAATGGCTGATGCTGACGTCGGGCACCTCTGGCGTTCCGAAGATCGTCGGCCACACCCTGGAAGCCCTGACGGGGGCCATCGTCGCCGAAGGTCCCTCGCGTGGACCCGCGCCGGTCTGGGCGACATTCTACGACATCCGCCGCTATGGCGGTCTCCAGATCTTCCTCCGCGCCATCCTGTCGGGCGGTTCGATGGTCCTGTCTGACCCGCATGAGGCGCTGGCCGATCACGTCGCGCGATTGAATGCGCGAGGCGTGTCGCATATTTCCGGAACGCCCTCGCATTGGCGCAAGCTTCTGATGAGCGGCTCCGCGGCGCAGTTTGCGCCCCGCTACGTTCGTCTCTCCGGCGAGATCGCCGACCAGGCGGTGCTCGACGGGCTCAAGTCCGCATTCCCCGATGCCTCCGTCGGCCATGCCTATGCCTCGACCGAGGCCGGCGTCGGCTTCGCCGTCAATGACGGGCTCGAAGGATTTCCGGCCGACTATCTCGGCAATCGCAATGGCGTCGAGATGAAGGTGGTGGACGGCTCGCTGCGCATCCGCTCGACGCGGACCGCACATGCCTATATCGGCCGCGATGCCGCACCTCTCACCGATGCCGACGGCTTCGTCGACACTGGCGACATCGTCGAGCTGCGCGGTAACCGCTATCATTTCGTTGGCCGCCGCGGCGGCATCATCAATATCGGCGGGCTGAAGGTCCATCCCGAGGAGATCGAGGCGGTGATCAACCGCCACGCCGACGTGCGGATGTCGCGCGCGAAATCGCGCCGCAGCCCGATCACGGGCGGCATCGTCGTCGCCGACGTGATCCTCGCCGACGGCACGGATCCGGCGCGCGCGAAGGAGATCCGCGACCAGATCCTCGATCTGTGCCGCGCGCAACTCGCTTCCCACAAGGTGCCGGCGGTGATCCGCTTCGTCGAGGCGCTCGACGTCACTCCGGCCGGCAAACTGGCGCGAACCGATGCATAACGTCCTCGTCACCGGCGGCAGCCGCGGAATTGGCCTTGCGATCGCAAGGCGCCTCGCCGGCGCCGGATACAACGTGATCGCCGCGGCCCGGCGCGAGGGTGATGATCTCAAGGCCGCCATCGCGGATTCGGATGGGCGGCTGCACTTCCGGGCCTGCGACCTCGCGGCGATCGAGACGATCCCGGCTTTTGCCAAGCTCGTGCGCGACGATTTCGGTCCGATCTACGGCCTCGTCAACAATGCCGGCCTCGGCACCGAAGGCCTGCTTGCCACCATGCACAATTCGCAGATCGAGGCGCTGGTGCAGCTCAACGTGCTGTCGCCGATCATCCTGACCAAATACGTCGCCCGCCAGATGATGGCCGATGGCGCGGGCCGCATCATCAACATCTCGTCGATCATCGCCACCACCGGCTACAACGGCCTGTCCGTCTACGGCGCGACCAAGGCTGCCGCCACCGGCTTCACCCGATCCCTCGCGCGCGAGGTCGGCAAGCTCGGCATCACCGTGAATGCGATCGCGCCGGGCTTCATCGATACCGAGCTCACGCACAATCTCTCCGACGAGGGGCGCAAGCGTATCGCCGGCCGCAGTGCGTTGCGTCGCCTGCCGGAGACGGACGACGTCGCGCGCATGGTCGAGTATCTGCTCGGCGAAGGCGGTCGCAACGTCACGGGCACCGTGTTCACGATCGATGCGGGCAATACCGCCTGACCGCTGCGTATTGCCGCACTGCGTTGATCCGGCGCAATGACATCGCGCCGGTCCTTGTCCTAGGATGTTCCGTAGTCGATTGGATTATGTCAATCGATCTGCCCTAAAAGACAGGGAGCAGTCCATGACCACCCCGAACATGACGGTTTCAGGCCGGGGCCCGACCAAGCCATCCGGCGCACGCGCGAGCGACGTTCGCTCTCCTCCGATGGCGCATCAGAATTCCGGCGATCACGGCTACGAGATGTACCCGCAGCAATTCGTGCGGCTGGTCGGTTGCCATGACCCGCGTGCATCTGCCTTGCGCGAGCGGCAGGACGCCAAGCTGCACTAGCACGTCACCGCGCTCAGGCGCGGTGTTTCGGAAGATCGATCCGCTCGTGCGAGAATTCGGGCGGTCCTTCGGTGAGGCGGCGAATGCGGCGCTCGCGTTCGTCTTCCGGCAGGGTGGGATCGAGCAGGCCTGCGATCTCATGGACGGCGAGTTCTTCGATCCTCGCGGCGTCGGCTTCGACCGAATGGGGCACGGCATCAGCCAGGACCGGTGCGGCGGGCGCCGTCTTCAGGCCCAGCGCGACAAGATGGCAGATCGCGTCCGAGCGGGACAGCTGATGGGCCAGGGCCCAGGCATCCACGGCGGCCGTCAGCTTCTCCGGCATCTTCACGGCGCTGACGGGCTCGCGGCCGCCATGCTGCCGGACCGGAGCGATGGAGTTCTTGTCGCCGACGCCGGACACCTCGATCATCCCGTCTCCTCCCTGGAGATGGGGCAGCCTAGTCGTTTGCACCGTCCTTCTGTTTGACGCCGATCAATGGCGGGGCTGCGGCATTGCAACGCGGCCCGATCTTGTTGCCGGTAGGTATTTCGTCCAATGATCCGTCTCGGAGGACGTCGGGCGAACCCGGATCGATTCTCTCCCGTATCTCGTTTTGGACGCGCAACACACCCTCCGGCATGACCCGATGACATCAGGCGGCTCGTTTTACGGCGCAATTCCGGTCTTCCGCGGCTTCACCAGCCTGATGGATCCCGCGCTGTATTCGCCGCTGCCGGACGATTGGAGCATCGGCGTCGCCGATATCGTCGATTCCACCAAGGCAATTGCGGCTGAGCGCTACAAGGCAGTCAACATGGCGGGTGCGGCCGTGATCGCGGCGGTGACCAACGCGCTGGAAGGGCGCGAATTTCCCTTCGTGTTCGGCGGCGATGGTGCGAGCTTTGCCGTTGCGCCTGACGATCTTGTCGCCGCCCGCGAGGCGCTGGCGGCGACCGCGACCTGGGTGCGCGAGGATCTCGACCTCCGGATGCGGGTGGCGCTGGTGCCCGTGGGTGCCATTCGCGCCCAGAACCTCGACGTGCGGGTGGCCCGCTTCGGTCCGTCGGCCAACCTGTCCTATGCGATGTTCTCAGGCGGGGGGCTCGGCTGGGCGGAAGCCGCGATGAAGCGCGGCGAGTTCGCGGTGCCGGAGGCGCCTGCCGGCACGCAGCCGGACCTCTCCGGCCTGTCCTGTCGCTTCGAACTCATTCCGGCCTCGCGCGGGCTGATCCTGTCGGTGCTGGTGGTGCCGGCCCGCGGCGCCGATCCTGCCGCCTTTCGCGGCGTGATCGAGGACATCATTCACCTGGTCGAGCGCAGTCCGGATTCGGGGCGGCCCGTGCCACCGCAAGGACCGCCGCTGACATGGCCGCCACAGGGGCTCGACTACGAGGCGAGGGCCCAACGCGGCGGCTCGCTGCTCAAGCGGCGCGTCGGCGTGCTGGCCTACACGCTGTTCGTCTATCTGATCATGCGGTTCGACATCGAGGTCGGCGGCTTCGTACCGAAGCGCTACAAGCAGCAGGTGGTCGAGAATTCCGACTTCCGCAAATATGACGACGGTCTGCGCATGATCCTCGATTGCACGCAGGAGCTCGAGCGCGCGCTCGGCGATCGGCTCGCGGCGGCTGCGCGCGAGGGCATCGTGCGCTACGGCCTGCATCGGCAGGACGCCGCGATGATGACCTGCTTCACGCCCTCCGCGCTGCGCAGCGACCACGTTCACTTCATCGACGGAGCCCGCGGTGGCTATGCGTCGGCCGCGACGGCGCTCAAGGCGATGATGGCTTGAGGTGCGCGGGGCTTACTTGCCCACGCGCGTCCAGGTCTCGCCGCCGCAGAGCGCGCCGACGCAGCCTTCCACGCGCAGCGCATCGGCCGAGGTCACGGTGATGCTGCTCGCATAGGTGCTGCCGTCGTCGGCATTGTAGATCTGGCCCGACCATTTGTTCGGTCCCGCCGGCTGCATGCCGCTGAACAGCGGCAATCCGATCATCGAACGCTTCGCCAGCGCGGGATTGGGGTTCTTGCTGTCGGTCGCCGGCTTGCCGGTTGCGGTATCATAGGGCTCGCGCAGCCAGACGATATGGCCGCAAATGCCGCCGCCGCATTTGCTGATCTTGACGCGGGCGTCGCCGGCCTGGGTCAGCCAGGTCCCGCTCGCCTCCGCGCTTTGCGCCTGCGCGGCCGGCGCGCCGAGCAGCGCGACAAGAAGGGTGGTGACGGCGACGAATCGGTTGAGCATGGAGTCGGCCTCGAATGGGAGGCGACTCCTTAGCCATCATGCCGGGATTGTGCAACGCTGGATGGAATCACATTTCAGCGCTTCCGCACCATCTCATTTGCCCCAGCGCACGAAGGCGACGGAGGCCGCGGTCGACAGCCCGAACACGACCATGGCGCCGCCGACCAGCGCGAACAAGGTCCAGGCCGGCGCCTGTGCCAGCACGAGGCTGGTGCCGCCGATGGCAACGATCAGGAGCCGCGCGGTCGAGGCCAGAACCGGGCCGCCGACCCGCGCCGCGCCCTGCGAGGAGAAGTACAACGACACGCCCATGCCGAAGAACACGAAGGCCGGTCCGGCCCAGTGGAAGTAGCTGTGCGCGGCGGCGGTGACGCCGGGATCCTTCGTGAACAGCGACACCCACAAGGCGGGAGCGAGGGCGACGACGAGCCCGATCAGGCCGACGGTGATGCCGGACGCAGCCGCCGCCGTCCAGGCGACGCGCCTCGCCCGCGCGACCTGGCCCGCACCGATCGCCATCCCCACCATCGGCACCGAGGCGATGCCGAAGGCGAAGGTGATCGGGATCAGCAGGAATTCCAGCCGCGAGCCGATGCCGTAGCCGGCCAGGTACTCGGTGCCGAAAGTCGCGAGGATCTTGGTGAAGATCAGGATGGTGAGCACGGTCTGCAGCGGCGACAGGCACGCCATGGCGCCGACCTTGAGGATGTCCAGGAACATCGCGCGCTCGAAACGGAACGTGCGGAATTGCAGCTTCAGGCGGCTGCGGCCCGACGCGAGATACCAGAGAAAGAAGATCGCGGCGCAGCTGAAGGCGACGAGCTGGCCGGCGGCGACGCCGGGCATGCCGAATTGCGGCACGCCGAACAGGCCGAGCCCGAGCGTGCCGCCGAGCGTGATCTGCAGCGCGCTCGCCCCGATCAACGTGAGTGAGGGCAGTCGCATGTCGCCGGTGCCGCGGATCACCGAGGCCAGCGTGTTGACCAGCCAGATCGCGACCGCGCCGGAGAACAGCACATGCGAATAGCTGCAGGCTTCCTCGAGCACGCGCTCCCGGCCGCCCAGCAGGCTGAAGAACGAACGGCCGAATACCAGCATCATGACGGTGAAGAAGAGTCCGCCGCAGAGTCCGATCATGGCGGCATGCAGCGCCAATGTCGCGGCACGGTCGCGGTCGCCGGCGCCGATGGCGCGGCTGATCGCCGAGGAGACGCCGCCGCCCATCGCGCCCGCGCTCATCATCTGCGTCAGCATCGCGAAGGGAAACACCAGCGCGATTGCGGCCAGCGGAATGGTGCCGAGCCGGCCGATATAGGAGGTCTCGGCAATCGCGACCAGCGTGCTGCCGACCATCGCGACCATGTTGGGGATCGCGAGCCGCAGCAGCGTGGGCAGGATCGGTGCCGTCAGCAGGCCGGCGATGGCGGAGGCGCCCGGTGCGACGGGCGGCGCGGCATCTGCGGGGGCGTCGATCGTCATGTGTCACCAGACGGAATATGAAATGATGATCGACATACTATAGGGCGCAGCGCGGTGGCGCCAGTCCTCTTGTCACGCAGGGCTCACCAGGGCAGGCCGCACAGATCGATGGTTCCCAGCGTCGGCGCCCGGACGATGTCGAAGACGTATGGCGCCATCGCGGTGAAGCGGATCCGCCCCTCGGGCTGCTCGCAATAGACCTCGCCCTTGAAGGCCTGCCATTTGCGGGCCTCGTAGAACGGGACATTGTGCGGCTCGCAGAACAGCAGCGCGAAGCGGGCCGCCTCGTTGGCGCGGATGGTGTGCAACGCCGCGTCGATCGCCATGGTCGCATAGCCGCGGCCGCGCCGGTCCTCGCGCGTGCAGACGCCGCCGATGCCGCCGGCATGGATCTTCTGGCCGTTCCATTTGATGGTGCGGAAATAGATCCCGACATGGCAGACGAGGCCGTCATCGGGGGATTCGATCAGCACGCGCAGATCGGCATTGGCCCATTTGATGTGAGCCCACGGCTTGTCGGCCACCTTCTCCGGTCCCCAGACGGCCTCGTGCAGCGGCTTGGCGATCGGCCATGAGGCGTCACCGTTCAGAATGTCGATCTCGATGCTCATGGCTGTCTCTCTCGCCGCAACTGCGGAGTTCCTTCGTTCTGTCATAACCGCTTCAAACGCAATGACATTTTACCGATCTTGAGTCGGCCGGCCGAACTGTCCTCTGGCGTGGACATTGGGCCATCGGGCCATGCCGCCGCATCGCGCTTTTGCGCAAATTCTGATGTATTTAACGCGCGCGGAACCTTCTATAAGGGGTCACCGTTAGAACTCGTTCCCCACCAGTTGCGGACAAGAAACCCATGACCTTTACCCTGCCCCCCCTCCCTTACGCCTATGACGCCCTCGGCCAGTACATGTCCAAGGAGACACTGGAATATCACCACGACAAGCATCATCAGGCCTACGTCACCAACGGCAACAACGCGATCAAGGGCACCGAATGGGAAGGCAAGTCCCTTGAGGAGATCGTCAAGGGCTCGTTCGGCAAGAACCCGGCCGTGTTCAACAATGCCGGCCAGCACTACAACCACATCCATTTCTGGAGCTGGATGAAGCCCAATGGCGGCGGCACCAAGCTGCCGGGCAAGCTCGAGAAGAAGATCAACGAGGACCTCGGCGGCTTCGAGAAGTTCAAGGCGGACTTCCAGGCGGCGGGCGTCGGCCAGTTCGGCTCCGGCTGGGCCTGGCTCCAGGTCAAGAACGGCAAGCTGGAAATCTCCAAGACCCCGAACGGCGAGAATCCGCTGGTGCATGGCGCCACCCCGATCCTCGGCGTCGATGTCTGGGAGCACTCCTATTACATCGATTACCGCAACCGCCGTCCCGACTATCTCAAGGCGTTCGTGGAAAACCTCGTGAACTGGGAATACGTGGAGTCCCTGTTCGAGAAGGCGTAACGCCTGATGGATGTCCGGGTTCGGCACTCACGCGCCGCCCGGAATCACAAAGTGGAAGGCGGTCGCTTGTGCGGCCGCCTTTTTGCTGTGCGGAATTGACGGTTGTTCGCGGCGAGAGCCTTGCACAAGGCGCGCATGGCCTTGTCCGCGTATTGTTTGCATCGCCCCGGCAACGCACCTAATCAGGACGGGTATCCCGCCAGAGCGACGCAGAGCCCGTTGTCAGACTCCATTCCCAAAGACCCGGCGCCTGCCGAGGACGCGGACTCCGAGCCGCGGCCGGGTCGAGCGCGCAAGCCGATCGGATGGTCCACCATCATCATCGCGGCCCTGGTCGCGGTCAGCGCGGGGCTGGTCTGGCGCCGCGACGGCAGCGACGGCGTCCTCGAGATCCTCACCCAGGACCTGTCTCTGTTCGGGGGCATCCTGCCGCGCGTCCTGGCCGGCTGCCTGCTCGGCGCCTTCATCTCTGAGATCCTGCCGCACGAGAAGGTCTCGCGCTCGCTCGGACCGAAATCCGGGCTGATGGGCCTCCTGATCGGGACCGCCTTCGGCGCGATCCTGCCGGGCGGTCCCTTCACCGCCTATCCCGTGGCAAGCGCATTGCTGGCGGTTGGCGCCGATTTCGGCGCCACCATCGCCATGGTCGTGAGCTGGACGCTGATCGGTTACGGCCGGGCGGTGGCTTGGGAAATTCCGATCATGGGCACCGATTTCACGCTGTGGCGGATCCTGATCTCGCTGCCGCTGCCGGTGCTCGCAGGCGCCCTCGGCCGCTTCGTCTATGTCCGGCTCTATCCCAAACCTGCCGCCGGGAAGGACGAGACTTGAGCGCCGCGCTGTTCATCGACATCCTGCTGTGGGGCTCGGTGCTCGGCGTCGGCCTGATCGCCTTCAACCGCGGCGCGCCGGTGTTCAAGGCCTCGCTGCGCGAAGGCGCGATGGACTTCATCAATATCGTGCCGCGCATCGCCCTCGGTGTGATCGGCTCCGGCTACATTGCCGCCATCATCCCGCAGGAGGTGATTACCGGCTGGCTCGGTCCGGACAGCGGCTGGATCGGGGTCGCCACGGCGGTGGTCGCCGGGGCCGCGACGCCCGGCGGGCCGGTGATCGGCTTCTCCATCGGTGCGGTCGCGCTCAAGTCCGGCGGCGGGGTGCCGCAGGTGGTGGCCTATGTCGTCGCCTGGGCGCTGTTTGCGTTCCAGCGGGTGATCCTGTGGGAAATCCCGTTCATGCCGGCCCGCTTCGTCTGGTTCCGCTGTGCGGTCTCGGTGCCGTTCCCCTTCCTGGCCGCCGCCATCGCAATGGTGATCGGCAAGCCCTGACCGGACGTGGACAGGCTGGATGTTATAATATAACGTCTTTCCATGGTTCCCGCAGCTTCCCCGGCCCATCAAGACCATGCGCATGTCCGTCCCGCCGGGAAGGCGCATCCGCATGATCATGGGCATGATCACGCGCATGCCCATACCCATGATCATGTCCATGCCCACGATGTCTCCTCGCCGCATCCGGCCCAGGCCGCGCCCTGGTCGATCCTGCGCATGACGGTGGCCGGGCGGCTGGGGGCGGCCGTGGCCGTCTGTGCCGTACTCTGGACCATCGTCCTGATGGCGATGAGGTGATCATGGCGGCGCTGCAATTCCGAAACGTCACGCTGGGCTATGACCGGCATCCCGCCGTCCACCATCTCAGTGGCGAGGTGGCCTCCGGCGCGCTGGTCGCGGTAATCGGCCCCAATGGGGCCGGCAAGTCGACGCTGCTGCGGGGCATCGTCGGCATCCTCAGGCCGCTCGACGGCAGCATTCATCTCGGCGGGCTCGATTCCCGCGACATCGCCTATCTGCCGCAGAGTGCGGAGATCGACCGCAGCTTTCCGATCTCGGTGTTCGATTTCGTCAGCACCGGTCTGTGGCGCACGGCCGGCCTGTTCGGCGGTATCGGCAGGTCCGCGCGCGACAAGATAATCCGGGCGATCGCCTCGGTCGGTCTCAACGGCTTCGAGAACCGTCCGATCGGCACGTTGTCGGGCGGCCAGATGCAGCGCGTGCTGTTCGCGCGCGTGCTGCTGCAGGATGCGCGCCTGATCGTGCTGGACGAGCCGTTCAATGCCATCGACAGCAAGACCACGGTCGACCTGCTGGCGCTGGTCAAGCACTGGCATGGCGAGGGCCGCACGGTGCTGGCCGCGCTGCACGACATGGAGATGGTCCGCACCCATTTCAGCGAGACCCTGGTGCTGGCGCGCGGCCCGGTCGCCTGGGGACCGACGTCGGAGGTGCTGACGCCGGAAAACCTGCTCGTCGCGATGCGGATGTGCGAGGCGTTCGACGACGGCGCCGCGGCCTGCGCGGCCGACGACGCGCGCGCGCGGGCGGCGTGAGATCAGATGCTGTTTGACGTCCTGATCGGTCCGTTCACCGAATTCGAATTCATGCGGCGCGCGCTGGCTGCGGTCATTGCGCTGGCGATCGCGGGCGCGCCGATCGGCGTGTTCCTGATGCTGCGGCGGATGAGCCTCGTCGGCGATGCCATGGCGCATGCGATCCTGCCCGGCGCGGCGGTCGGCTTCCTGCTCTCCGGCCTCAATCTGTTCGCGATGACGGCCGGCGGACTGATCGCGGGCTTTGCCGTCGCGATCCTCGCCGGCGTGGTCGCGCGTTCGACCGGGCTCAAGGAGGACGCGTCCCTGGCGACCTTCTATCTGGCGTCGCTGGCGCTCGGCGTCACCATCGTCTCGATCAAGGGTACCAATATCGACCTCCTGCACGTGCTGTTCGGCAACATCCTGGCGATGGACGACCAGACGCTGCTGGTGGTCGCCTTCAACGCCACGGTGACGCTGGTTGTGCTGGCGGTGATCTACCGGCCTCTCGTCATCGAGAGCGTCGATCCGCTGTTCCTGCGCACGGTGAGCCGCGCCGGGGGACCCGCGCATCTGGCCTTTCTCGCGCTCGTCGTCGTCAACCTGGTCAACGGCTTCCAGGCGCTCGGCACGCTGCTTGCCGTCGGCCTGATGATCCTGCCGGCCGGTATCGCGCGGTTCTGGTCGCGCGATCTGACCGCGATGATCTGCATCGCGGTCGTTGCCGCCGCGGTCTCCGGTTATGCGGGGCTCGTATTGTCATTCCAGACCCGGGTGCCGTCGGGCCCCGCGATCATCCTGGTGGCTACGGTGCTCTACATCGTCTCGGTGCTGTTCGGCCGGGTCGGTGGCGTCGTCAGGCAATTGTTTCCCGGCCGGCACCTGGAAGCATGACGATGATGCGTTTGCTCGTTCTCGTCGTCCTGATGCTGATCGCCTCGCCGCTGCAGGCGGCCGAGCGGCTCAACGTCGTCGCGAGTTTCTCCATCCTCGGCGATTTCGTCCGCGCCGTCGGTGGCGACCGCGTCAACCTGACGACGCTGGTCGGCCCCGACAGCGATGTCCACGTCTATACGCCTGCACCTGGCGATGCGAAGCGCGTCGCGGAGGCCAGGCTCGTCATCGTCAACGGGCTAGGGCTGGAGGGCTGGCTGCCGCGTCTCGTTCAATCGGCGGGCAGCGGGGCCAAGGTCGTGGTCGCCAGCGCCGGCGTTGCGCCGCTCAAGCTCGGATCGGCGGCCGATCCTCACGCCTGGCAGTCCGTGCCGAATGCCCGCATCTACGTCACCGACATCGCCGACGCACTGGCCGCGGCGGCGCCCGATGACGCCGAGTTCTTCCGCGCCCGGGCCAAGGCCTATCTGCAGAAACTCGACACGCTGGATCGCGAGGTCCGCGAGGCCGTGGCCGGCATCCCTCCCGACCGGCGGAAGGTGATCTCCACGCACGATGCCTTCGGCTATTTCGCCGCCGAATACGGCCTCCAGTTCATTGCGCCGCTTGGCGTGTCCACCGAGACCGAGCCCAGTGCACGGGACATCGCCGCCATCATTGGCCAGGTCAAGGCCCGGAAAATCCCGGCAGTTTTTCTGGAGAATATCAGCGACGACCGGCTGATCCGGCGGATCGCGGCCGAGACCGGTGCCAGGGTCGGCGGTATCCTGATTTCGGACGGTCTGACCGGCGAAAAGGGGCTCGCCCCCACTTACATTGACATGGTCAGGCACAATATAAAGGCCCTGACCAGCGCGCTTGACCAATAGGGCAGGGGGCCACCCCGCCTCGCGTCGCGCGACCAAGCCTGACGTCGGAGTTCTCATGTCTGAAGCGACCGCCTCAAAAATTCCCGTGACCGTCCTGACCGGCTATCTCGGGGCCGGCAAGACCACGCTGCTCAACCGCATCCTGTCGGAGAATCACGGCAAGAAGTACGCCGTCATCGTCAACGAATTCGGCGAGATCGGTATCGACAACGACCTCATCATCGGTGCCGATGAGGAAGTGTTCGAGATGAACAATGGCTGCATCTGCTGCACCGTGCGCGGCGACCTCGTGCGCATCATGGACGGCCTCATGAAGCGCAAGGGCAAGTTCGACGCGATCATCGTCGAGACCACCGGCCTTGCCGACCCGGCGCCGGTCGCCCAGACCTTCTTCGTCGACGAGGACGTCCAGAAGAACGCCCGGCTCGACGCGGTGGTGACGGTCGCCGACGCCAAATGGCTGTCCGACCGTCTGAAGGACGCGCCCGAAGCGAAGAACCAGATTGCCTTCGCCGATGTCATCGTGCTGAACAAGACCGATCTCGTCAGCAAGGCCGAACTGGCCGAAGTCGAGGCCCGCATCCGCGCCATCAATCCCTACGCGAAACTCCATCGCACCGAGCGCTGCTCGGTGGCGCTCGCCGACGTGCTCGACCGTGGCGCCTTCGATCTCGATCGCATCCTCGAGATCGAACCGGACTTCCTGGAGGCCGACGACCACGATCATGACCATCATCACGATCATGGCCACGGCCACCATCATGATCATGATCATGGTCACGGGCTGAAGCACTATCATGACGAGGAGATGCAGTCGCTCTCGCTCAGGACCGACAAGCCGCTCGATCCCAACGTGTTCATGCCCTGGCTGCAGAACCTGGTGCAGGTCGAGGGCGGCAAGATCCTGCGCTCCAAGGGCATCCTCGCCTTTCACGATGATGACGACCGCTACGTCTTCCAGGGCGTGCACATGATGCTGGAGGGCGACCACCAGCGAAAATGGAAGGACGGCGAGAAGCGCGAGAGCCGACTCGTCTTCATCGGCCGCGAATTGCCGGAAGAGACGATCCGCAAGGGCTTCGAGAACTGCATCGTCTCGTGATGAAAGAGTTTACGCCCCCGCCAGATTCCGCCTCGATCGTCTCCGTCACCGACCGCGTCAAGCCGGTCGCGCTCGGGATGACCGTGACCTCGGCCTTTTTCCTGGGTGACCGCGTCGCCTTCGTCGGCGGCGAGGAGCACGTCGCAATGGTCGATGGCCAGGGCGAGATCAGCAAGGTCGCCGTGCACAGCGGCGGCATTCTCTCGACGGCCAGCGACGGCAAGCGCCTCGTGTTGGGCGGCGACGACGGCAAGGTCGTCTCGCTCGATGCCAAGGGCGAGGTGACGCTGCTGGCCACCGATCCGAAGCGGCGCTGGATCGATGCGGTCGCGCTGCATCCGGATGGTGCCTTCGCCTGGTCGGCCGGCAAGACCGCCACCGTGAAGAGCGGCAAGACCGAGGAGAAATCGCTCGAAGTGCCCTCGACCGTTGGTGGACTCGCCTTTGCGCCCAAGGGGCTGCGGCTTGCCATAGCCCATTACAACGGCGCCACGCTGTGGTTTCCCAACATGGCCGACTCGGCCGAATTCCTGCCCTGGGCCGGTTCGCATCATGCGGTCACCTTCAGCCCGGACAACAAATTCCTGGTCACGGCGATGCACGAGCCGGCGCTGCACGGCTGGCGGCTCGCCGACAACAGGCACATGCGCATGACCGGCTATCCCGGCCGGGTTCGCTCGCTGTCGTGGAGCGCTGGCGGCAAGGCGCTGGCGACCTCCGGTGCCGACACGATCATCCTGTGGCCGTTCGCGAGCAAGGATGGTCCGATGGGCAAGGAGCCCGCGATGCTCGCGCCACTGCAGGCGCGTGTCGCCGTGGTCGCCTGCCACCCGAAGAACGACATCCTCGCAGCCGGCTACAGCGACGGCACGGTGCTGATGGTGCGCCTCGAAGACGGCGCCGAGATCCTGGTCCGCCGCAACGGCACGCCGCCCGTGGCCGCGCTGGCCTGGAATGCCAAGGGCACGCTGCTGGCCTTCGCCGACGAAAACGGGGATGGCGGCCTGCTCGCGCTTTAAACTGTCATCTTTCCCGGCGTATAGGGAACCATGCGTTTCCTGACGACCTTCCAGCTTGCCGATTTCGCGGACACGCTGGTCAGCCTGGTCACGGCCTTCGTGCTGGGCACGCTGATCGGCGCCGAGCGGCAGTACCGCCAGCGCACCGCCGGCCTGCGCACCAACGTGCTGGTCGCCGTCGGCGCCGCGGCCTTCGTCGATCTCGCGATGCATCTGGCCGGGGCGGACGGAGCGGTCCGAGTGATCGCCTACGTCGTCTCCGGCATCGGCTTCCTCGGGGCCGGCGTCATCATGAAGCAGGGCATGGACGTCCGCGGGCTCAACACGGCTGCGACGTTGTGGGCTTCGGCCGCCGTCGGCTGCTGTGCCGGCGCCGACATGGTGGCGCAGGCGGCGGCGCTGACCGTGTTCGTGATCGCCGGCAACACGCTGTTGCGGCCGCTGGTGAACGCCATCAACCGCATCCCGCTCGACGAGAAGTCGATGGAAGCCACCTACAGCTTCAAGCTGGCGGTGGCGGCCGATGCGTTGCCGGACATGCGCGATCGCCTCGTCGAGAAGCTGGAAAAGGCCAATTATCCGGTGGCGGACCTCGACGTGGTCGAGATCGGCGAAGACATGCTGGAGATCGTCGCCCAATTGGTCGCGACCGCCGTCGACCCCAATGAGTTGAACGCGGTGGCCACCGATCTGCAGCATCTGCCGGGCGTGCGCCACGCCACCTGGGAAGTCAGTACGACCGAATAAGACGCGGCGTTTTGGCGCGTGCGGCCGGTTCCGAGGGCATCGTCCGGGAACTGCGGCCGGCGCTTCTCGTTGATCCCCGAGAACGAAAGCGGTGATCGACATGGCCGACCCAACCCACAAACCCCGATTCAAATTCGACCTTGCGGTCGCCTGTGCGCTGTTCGGGGCGGGGGCCGTCGTGTCCGGCTGGTCGCTGGCCCAGATTCGTGCCGAAAGCCGGACGCATGTGGCGCAGGCGACGCCGCCGCTCCAGGGCACGCCGTCCAGCGACGACGCCAAGACGCCTGCGGAGTCCAAGCCTGGCGGCGATCGGCCGACCACGCCGGCGCCCGAACCGGCGCGGCCCGATCCACAGACGCAAGGTGCGGCGAAGCCGGCATTGCCGCCCGCGCCGGCGGAGAAGATCGCGCCGCCGCTCAAGGAAAAGTAGGGCCGCCGCCGCGCAGACCGTGTCATCCCCCCGCGAAGGCGGGGGATCCAGCATTCCAGAGACAGAACGAGGCGCTACGGATGAGCCGCAGCGTACTGGCTGCCCCGCCTTCGCGGGGCATGACAGTGGAGGGCGGAGCGGCACGCCGGAAATGGCGTGGGGCGCTCCCTCACCGCACCAGGATATTCCTGAACTGCCAGGGATCGCTGGCGTCGATGTCCTCCGGAAACAATCCGGGACGGTCCGTCAGCGGCGTCCAGTCGGTGTAGAATCCCTTCACCGGGCCGAGATAGGGCAACTGGATTTCCAGGAGACGCTCGAAATCCATCTCGTCGGCCTCGACGATGCCTTCGTTCGGGTTTTCCAGCGCCCACACCATGCCGCCGAGCACGGCCGAGGTCACCTGCAGCGCGGTGGCGTTCTGGTAGGGCGCGAGCTCGCGGGTCTCCTCGATCGAGAGCTGCGAACCGTACCAATAGGCATTCTTGTCGTGGCCGAACAGCAGCACGCCGAGCTCGTCGATACCATCGACGATTTCGTCCTCTTCGAGGATGTGGTGCTTCTCCTGCATCTTCCCGGCGCGGCCGAACAATTCGTGCAGCGACAGCACGGCGTCGTCGGCCGGATGGTAGGCGTAGTGGCAGGTCGGCCGGTAGACGGCGTTGCCCGAGCCGTCGCGCACCGTGAAGTAATCGGAGATCGAGATCGACTCGTTGTGGGTGACGAGGAAGCCGTATTGCGGACCGCGGGTCGGGCACCAGGTGCGCACGCGCGTATTGGCGCCGGGCTGCATCAGATAGATGGCCGCGCCGCAGCCGGACTCGTGGGTCCGGGCGTTTTCGGGCAGCCATGTCTCATGGGTGCCCCAGCCGAGTTCGGAGGGCTGCATGCCCTCGGACAGGAAGCCCTCGACCGACCAGGTGTTGACGAACACATCCGGCTCCTTCGGCTTCCTGGAGCGCTGGGTGTCGCGTTCGGCGATATGGATGCCCTTGATGCCGGCCTGCCGCATCAAATCAGCCCATTCGGCCCTCGTCTTCGGCTTTGGGGCATTGAGCTTCAGGTCGGCCGCGACGTTGAGCAGCGCCTGCTTGACGAAGAAGGAGACCATGCCGGGATTGGCGCCGCAGCAGGAGACCGCCGTGGTCGAACCCGGCGGGCGTGCACGCTTGGCGGCCAGCGTCGCTTCGCGCAGCGCGTAGTTGGAGCGCGCTTCCGGCCCCTTGGACGGATCGAAATAGAAGCCGAGCCAGGGCTCGTTGACGGTGTCGATATAGAGCGCGCCGACCTCGTTGCAGAGCTCCATGATGTCGGTCGAGCCGGTGTCGACCGACAGATTGACGCAGAACCCCTGGCCGCCGCCTTCGGTGAGCAGCGGGGTCAGAAGTTCGCGATAATTGTCCTTCGTCACGGCCTTCTGGATGAAGCGGACATTGTGCTGCTCGCAATGCGCCTTGCGACCCTCGTCCTTGGGATCGATCACCGTCACGCGCGACTTGTCGTAGTCGAGGTGCCGCTCGATCAGGGGCAGCGTGCCCTTGCCGATGGAGCCGAAGCCGACCATGACGATGGGGCCGGTGATCTTCGCGTAGATCTGCGAGGGAGGGCTCATGGGACGGTTTCTCCGGAACGTGCTGGCGGACGGATGGTGAGGAGGATGAGGCGCTTGTCAGATGCTGCGGCGCTTGGCGGTGACTTCGATCTCGACCTTCATCTCGGGCTTGAGCAGCGCCGAGACGATGAGAAGCGTCGCGGCCGGGCGGATCTCGCCGAGGAATTCGCCGCAGACCGCGAAATGGGCGTCGGCATCCCCGGCATCGGTGAGGTAGTAGGTCGCGCGCACGATATCGGCCATCTCGAAGCCGCCCTCTTTCAGGGCGGCCGCGATGGTCTTGAAGCAGTTGCGTGACTGGCTCGTGACGTCCGCCGGCATGGTCATCGTGGTGTAGTCATAGCCGGTGGTGCCCGCGACGAAGGCGAATTCGCCCTCGATCACGGCGCGGCTGTAGCCGGCGGTCTTCTCGAACGGAGAGCCGGTGGAGATCAGGCGACGGGACATCGATGAGGCCTCGGCAGATGGGAATATTCTGCGGCGTTAAAGGGGGTTTCCGGCGCCTGCGCAACCCCCAAGCGGAGGCTTCGGCGCCGGCGCAGCAGGTGAGCCCGCTCAACGCGGCGATGGTCGTCGGCGGGGCGGTCGGCTCTCAGGCGGCGCGGGACTGGACGGGACGAACCGCCCTCCGTTTGTGCAGCGACGCGCCGGAGGGGACGATCATCCCCTCGACGCCATCCAGCGCACCCGCGCTGAACTCGATCGCGAGCAGACGGTCGCGTTCGAACGGGCCGGGCAGCGACAGCTCACCGGTCTTCTCCGCCGAGAAGCCGAAGCGGGCGTAATAGGGCGCGTCGCCGAGCAGGATCACGGCGGCATGGCCGCGCGCCCGGGCGGCTGCCAGCGCCTGATTCATCAGCGCGGCGCCGATCCCGAGCTCGCGGCAGGCAGGGTCGACCGCCAGCGGTCCGAGGACCAGAGCGGGCCTGCCTCCGGCGCTGACGTGCCACAGCCGCACGGTACCCACGAGCTGGCCCTCGCGCACGGCGGACAGGGCGAGGCCTGCAGCCGGTGCACGTCCGTCGCGCAGGCGCTGGCAGGTGCGGCCGTGGCGGGTCTCGCCGAAGCAGGCATCCAGCAGCGCTTCACGTGCGGCGACGTCGGCAGCGCGCTCCGCGCGGATCACGAACGGAGCGGCTGTCGAGGTGAGGGCGATCTGTGGCGTCCGAAGAGCGGTCATGGCGCATCAGTCCCCGCTTGAACGGACACGCCCGAAGGCGCGCCTGTTCAAGACGTCGTCAAAATCGAGATGTCAGGGAGGGAGCCGGCGGACCGGCTCCCGGGTTCGTCAGGCCTCGGAGGAGAGGCGGATCAGATGTGGTAGGTCTTCAGCGGCGGGATGCCGTTGAACGCCACCGACGAGTAGGTCGACGTATAGGCCCCAGTGCCTTCGATCAGCACCTTGTCGCCGATCTCGAGCGTGACCGGGAGCGGATACGGGTTCTTCTCGTACAGCACGTCGGCGCTGTCGCAGGTCGGGCCCGCGAGCACGCACGGCGTCATGTCCGCGCCGTCGTGACGGGTGCGGATGGCGTAGCGGATCGACTCGTCCATGGTCTCGGCGAGACCACCGAACTTGCCGATGTCCAGATAGACCCAGCGCACCTCGTCCTCGTCGCTCTTCTTCGAGATGAGCACCACTTCGGATTCGATGATGCCGGCGTTGCCCACCATGCCGCGACCCGGCTCGATGATGGTCTCCGGAATCTGGTTGCCGAAGTGCTTGCGCAGCGCACGGAAGATCGACCGGCCGTAGGTCACAACCGGCGGCACGTCCTTCAGATACTTGGTCGGGAACCCGCCGCCCATGTTGACCATGGACAGGTTGATGCCGCGCTCGGCGCAGTCGCGGAACACCTGCGAGGCCATCGCCAGCGCACGGTCCCACGCCTTCACCTTGCGCTGCTGCGAGCCGACATGGAAGGAGATGCCGCACGGCTCCAGCCCCAGGCGCTTGGCGACGTCGAGCACCTCGACGGCCATCTCCGGGTCGCAGCCGAACTTGCGCGACAGCGGCCACTCGGCGCCGGCGCAGTCATAGAGGATGCGGCAGAACACCTTCGCGCCGGGGGCGGCACGGGCGATCTTCTCTACTTCGGGGACGCAGTCGACCGCGAACAGCCGGATGCCGAGCGCGAAGGCGCGCGCGATGTCGCGCTCCTTCTTGATCGTGTTGCCGAAGGAGATGCGGTCGGGCGTCGCACCGGCGGCCAGCGCCATCTCGATCTCGGCGACCGTCGCGGTGTCGAAGCACGAGCCCATTGAGGCCAGCAGCGACAGCACCTCCGGCGCCGGGTTTGCCTTGACGGCATAGAACACGCGGCTGTCGGGCAGCGCCTTGGCGAAGGTCTGATAATTGTCGCGCACGACCTCAAGGTCGACCACGAGGCAGGGCTCGGTGTCGAGGCCATCCTGGCGGCGGTTGCGCAGGAATTCCTGGATGCGTTCGGTCATGGCACTCTCCCAAACGGCCCAGCGACGGGCCCGTTCAAAACATGACGTCGGATAAGAGTTCCCTGGCCGGATCGCGCGATGGAGGCGCGACGAAGCCACGAGACTCAAACCAGACTGTGCTGCCGTGGATTGGTTGGGAGTGTTCCCGCCCGCACACCTGGCAATGAAGGACAAGCCTTTTCAGTAGCCCGCGCCGGCGGTGGAATGCCGGTAGAGACCAAAAAAGCCCGATCCGTCGTTGCTTTAAGTCGCGTCCCCCGTTGAGAGCGGGGTGCGCCGGTTCGCCTCCGGCTGCCAGTCACGGTTGCAAGAAGTGAAGTCACCTTCGACATGGCATCTCTTGAGAGAGATGCTGGACGCTCCGGGTTTGTCTCGTCTCCAGACCTTGCGATCTCTCGACTTCGACACTTCCGAAGAGCCCCTCGGCTTCTTCACCCCTTGGCGGCTGTCCGGCCTCTTGTCCGGATACCTACCGACTGACACACGACCACAGGCACGTGCGAAATTGGGCAAGAGCGCACATAAGGGTTTTGAATCGGCTTCGCAAGAATTTTTTTAGGCTGACAACCGAATTGCCTAACATCTGCTTGCGCAGTGTTGCGCGAGCGACGCGGAAGATGAACAGGCGTTAAGTTTCAGTTGATGCGCGAGGTGCGCGCGCGTCAGCCGCGCTTCGTGAACGGCTCGATGCGCTGTGCGGCGCGAACGAACGCCGTCATCACGAGCACGCCGAGTACGAACAGCACGGCCTGCAGGATGTGCGCGCCCTGATCGCCGAGACCGAACAGGATCGCGAGCGCCCAGCCGCCGGCGAACGCCGCGCCGAACACTTCGGCGCCGATCAGGATGGCCGCGCTGATCACGGTGATGACGCTCGGCCAGACGATCTGACGGGAAGACGGGGAAGAGGCGTTCATGAGCTCGGGGGTCCCTGGGCTTGGAAGGGCCGCAATCTCCCCGAAAAGGCGGGCGGGAGCAAGGCCAAAAGGCGCAAAAAAGCCCCATCGCGTGGTATAGCTGCCGCAGCAAATCGCCCCGAAAAACCGGACTTGTGATGTCAGATTCCCGCCAGACCACGGACACCGAGACCAACCCGCTGCTCAAGGCCTGGGTGACGCCGTTCGCGACCCCGCCTTTCGACGAGATCCGGCCGGAGCACTTCCTGCCGGCCTTCGAGCAGGCCTTCGCCGACCATGCCGCCGAGATCGCGGCCATCACCTCCGATCCGGCGGCGCCCGACTTCGCCAACACCATCACGGCGCTCGAACGCTCCGGCAAGCTCCTGAACAAGGTCGCCGCTGTCTTCTACGATCTCGTGTCGGCACACTCCAACCCGGCGATCCTCGAGATCGACAAGGAGGTCTCCCTGCGGATGGCGCGGCACTGGAGCCCGATCATGATGAACGCCGTGCTGTTCGGTCGTATCGCCCGGCTGCACGAGACCCGCGCCAATCTGTCGCTCACGCCCGAGCAGCTCCGCCTGCTGGAACGCACCTACACCCGCTTCCACCGTTCCGGCGCCGGCCTCTCCGACGAGGCCAAGCGGCGGATGGCGGAGATCAACGAGCGGCTGGCCCAGCTCGGCACCGGCTTCAGCCACCATCTGCTCGGCGACGAGCAGGGATGGTTCATGGAACTGGGCGAGGACGATCGCCAGGGCCTGCCCGAGAGCTTCGTCGCTGCCGCCAAGGCTGCGGCGGAAGAGCGCGGCATGGCCGGCAAGGCCATCGTCACGCTGTCGCGGTCCTCGGTCGAACAATTCCTGAAGAGCTCCGCGCGGCGCGACCTCCGCGAGAAGGTCTACAAGGCCTTCATCGCCCGGGGCGACAACGGCAATGACAACGACAACAATGCCACCATCGTCGAGATCCTGAGGCTGCGCGAGGAGAGCGCCAAGCTGCTCGGCTATCCGACCTATGCCGCCTACCGCCTCGAGGATTCCATGGCCAAGACGCCGGAGGCGGTGCGCAGCCTCCTCGAGCGGGTCTGGAAGCCGGCGCGGGCGCGGGCGCTCGCCGACCGCGACGACATGCAGGCGCTGATCACCGCCGAAGGCGGCAATTTCAGGCTGGCGCCCTGGGACTGGCGCTTCTACGCCGAGAAGCTGCGGCTGCAGCGCGCCAATTTCGACGACGCCGCGATCAAGCCCTATCTGTCGCTCGACAACATGATCGCCGCCGCCTTCGACTGCGCCACCCGCCTGTTCGGCGTCACCTTCACCGAGCGCAGGGACGTTCCGGTCTGGCATCCCGACGTCCGGGTCTGGGAGATGACGGGCCCCGACGGCCGCCACAAGGCGCTGTTCTACGGCGACTACTTCGCCCGGCCCTCGAAGCGCTCCGGCGCCTGGATGACCTCGCTGCGCGACCAGCAGAAGCTCGACGGCGAGGTCGCCCCGCTGATCCTCAACATCTGCAATTTCGCCAAGGGCGCCGACGGCCAGCCCTCGCTGCTGTCGCCCGACGATGCCCGAACCCTGTTCCACGAATTCGGTCACGGCCTGCACGGCATGCTCTCCAACGTGACCTACCCGTCGCTGTCGGGCACCTCCGTGTTCACCGACTTCGTCGAGCTTCCGTCGCAGCTCTACGAGCACTGGCAGGAGCGCCCCGAGGTCCTGCAGAAATTCGCCCGTCATTACCAGACCGGCGAGCCGCTGCCGGCGGATCTGCTGCAGCGCTTCCTCGCCGCGCGCAAGTTCAACCAGGGCTTTGCCACCGTCGAGTTCGTGTCCTCGGCTTTGATCGACCTCGAATTCCACACCCAGCCGGCCGCGGCGGCGAGCGACGTGCGGGCCTTCGAGAAGAAGGAATTGGAGAAGATCGGCATGCCCGAGGAGATCGCGCTGCGGCACCGGCCGACGCAGTTCGGTCACATCTTCACCGGCGACCATTACGCGGCCGGCTATTACAGCTACATGTGGTCCGAGGTGATGGACGCCGACGCCTTCGGCGCCTTCGAGGAAGCTGGCGACATCTTCGATCCCGCCGTCGCCAAGCGTCTGCATGACGACATCTATTCGTCCGGCGGATCGCTCGATCCGGAAGCGGCCTATGAGGCCTTCCGCGGCCGCCCGCCCGAGCCCGACGCGCTGCTTCGCCGACGCGGGCTGCTCGACGCGCCCAAGGCGGCCTGACCGGCATGCGCGCCCTGTTCGCCATCGTGCTCGCGGCCGGCCTGTCGCTGGCGGCGGGCGCAGCACGCGCCCATCCGCATGTCTGGATCACCGCGACCAGCGAACTGCTCTACGCGGCCGACGGCAGCATCACCGGCGTGCGCCACGCCTGGACCTTCGACGACATGTTCTCGGCCTATGCGGTGCAGGGGCTCGAGGCCAAGACCAAGGGCGCCTATACCCGCGAGGAACTCGGGCCGCTGGCGCAGACCAATGTCGAGTCGCTGAAGGAATATGCCTACTTCACCTTTGCGCGAGCCGACGGCAAGAAGGAGCGATTCCAGGAGCCGGTCGACTATTATCTCGATTACAAGGACGCGGTGCTGACCTTGCACTTCACGCTGCCGCTGAAGAGCCCGGTCAGGTCCAGGCAATTGGTGCTCGAAGTGTTCGACCGTTCCTTCTTCATCGACTTCCAGATGGCCAAGGACAATCCGGTCAGGCTGGTCGGCGCGCCCGCCGGCTGCCAGATGAAGCTCGACCGGCCGAGCGACGGCTCCGCAACCGCCCAGAAACTCAACGAACAGACCTTCCTGAACGGCGAGAACAGCAATTTCGGCATGATGTTCGCCAACAAGATCACGGTGGATTGCCCTTGACCGATCGCCTTCAGTCTCCGCTCGCCCGCGGGCTGCTCGCCTGTGCGGCCGTCGTCGCCGTGCTGGTCGTGGCCGATGCCGCGCTCCACGATCTCTTCGCTCAGAACCCGTTCGGCGCGCCGCGCCCGGCGCCTTCGGCCGAGCCCGAAGCGGGCGGGGTGATCGGCTGGCTGCTGGCGAAACAGTCGGAGTTCTACCGGCAGATGTCCGCGACCATCCGCGCGGCGAAGTCCGACGGCTCGGCGGTGTGGACCTTGCTGGCGATCTCCTTTGCTTACGGCATCTTCCACGCCGCGGGCCCCGGCCACGGCAAGGCGGTGATCGCCTCCTATCTGGTGGCCAACCGCGAAACCGCACGCCGCGGCATCGCGCTCTCCTTTGCGTCGGCCCTGATGCAGTCCTTGGTGGCGATCCTGATCGTCGGCGTCTCGGCCTGGCTGCTGAACGCCACCGCGAAGACGATGTGCAAGGCGGAGGGCGCCATCGAGATCGCCAGCTACGCCCTGATCGCGCTGTTCGGGCTGCGGCTGGTCTGGGTCAAGGGCGGCAGTTTCATCCGGGCGTTGCAGGCCGTGCAGCCGGTCCCGGCGCTCGCCGGCGTGCCGCATCACCATCATGGCCATGACCAGCACGATCACGCCCATCACCATCACGAGGCGCACGACCATCATGGTCACGACCATGGCCATCACGACCACGGCCATGGTCACGGCCACGCCCATCATCACCATGGGCACGACCACGTGCATGACGAACATTGTGGCCATTCGCACGGCCCCGCGCCCAGCGAACTGGCCGGGCCCGGCGGCTGGCGGCGCGGTCTTGCCGCGATCCTGACCGTCGGCATCCGGCCCTGTTCCGGCGCCATCCTCGTGCTGGTGTTCGCGCTGGCGCAAGGCCTGTTCTGGGCGGGCATCGCCGCCACCTTCCTGATGGGCCTCGGCACCGCGATCACGGTCGCGGCCATCGCCATCATCGCGGTCTCCGCGCGCGACGTCGCCCGGCGCCTCAGCGCGGGGCGCGACGGTGGAGGCGCATTGTTCATGCGCGGCATCGAATTCGGCGCCGCCGGCCTCGTGCTGCTGTTCGGGACGGGCCTGTTGCTCGGCTACATCGCGGCCGAACGGACGACGTGTTTCTAGGTTGACGTCACGAGTCTCTGACGCGGCACGCGCGGGACGCGTCAGGTCAAACGGGCAGGAACCGCTTCAGCACCGGCATGAAGAAGATCCCGAGATTGATCAGAAGGCCGATGCTGAACAGGATGGACCGCAGGGTCGGGCGGTTGCCGAGATAGGTCAGCACATAGGCGATTCGGACGATCACGAAGAGCACGGCGAGTTCGTCGACCAGGCGCTGCGGCGCGTCCCGGAATTCGGCAAGCAGCACGGCGAAGGCGAAGAACGGGAAGGTCTCGATGCCGTTTTGATGAGCACCGAGGGCGCGCTGCGCGAGCGCATCGTCATAGAAGGCGGGATCCCGCGGCCTGGAATTGTCGAAGCGGCGAAACCTGATCCATTTGAGCCCGGCAATCGTTGAGAGATAGAGCAGCAGCGCCGCAAGGACGCAGCATTCTGCGAGTGTCATCGGTCCTCCCCAGCCTGGGTGCGACCCTATCGAAACGGGGCTCATCTTGACAAGTTCGGTGCAACGCGCGACGCAACGGGCCATGACGACGGTCGTTCCCATCGAGGCGATGAAACCGGTCGCGCAGCCCAGCCTGCCGCGCGTCGGCGTGCTGCTGGTCAATCTCGGCACGCCCGATACGGCCGATGGGCCGGGGGTGCGGGTCTATCTGAAGGAATTCCTCTCCGACGCCCGGGTGATCGAGGATCAGGGCCTGATCTGGAAGCTGGTGCTCAACGGCATCATCCTGAACACCCGTCCCCGGGCCAAGGCACGCGACTATCAGAAGATCTGGAACACCGAGAAGAACGAGTCCCCGCTCAAGACCATCACGCGCTCGCAGAGCGACAAGCTCGCCGCGGCGCTGTCGAGCCATGCCCATGTCGTGGTCGATTGGGCGATGCGCTACGGCAATCCCTCGATCAAGTCCGGGATCGACGGGCTGATCGCAAAGGGCTGCGATCGCATCCTCACCGTGCCGCTCTATCCGCAATATTCGGCTTCGACCTCCGCGACGGTGTGCGACGAGGTGTTCCGCGTCCTCTCGCAGATGCGGTCCCAGCCCACGCTGCGCGTGACGCCGCCCTATTACGAGGACGAGGCCTATATCGACGCGCTCGCGACCTCGATCGAGACGCACATTTCGACGCTCTCCTTCGAGCCGGAACTGATCGTCGCCTCCTTCCACGGCATGCCGAAATCCTACGTCGATAAGGGCGATCCCTATCAGAGCCATTGCGTGGCGACGACGGAGGCGCTGCGCCGGCGGATGAAGCTGGACGACACCAAGCTGCTGCTGACGTTCCAGTCGCGCTTCGGCTTCGACGAGTGGCTTCAGCCCTACACCGACAAGACCATGGAGCGGCTCGCCAAGGAAGGCGTGCGCCGGATCGCGGTGGTGACCCCCGGTTTCTCCGCCGATTGCCTCGAAACGCTGGAAGAAATCGCGCAGGAGAATGCTGAAATCTTCGAGCACAATGGCGGCGAGCACTTCGCCGCGATCCCCTGCCTGAACGACAGCGATCCCGGCATGGACGTGATCCGCAAGCTGGTGCTGCGCGAGCTTCAGGGCTGGATCTGACAGGGGCGCCCCTTGCCGCCACGTCGGCGGTGGCTTCTCCTGGAATGATCACCGCGCCGCAACAGCCACCAATTCCATGGGTGAACAGCATCTTGATGCCACTCTCCTTCTGGAGGAGATCGAAGTAATCTGAGATAGTGCGGGGGTGAGGGAGCCTACCGTCATTGGCTGATCGCGACGAGCAGGCACTAAGGCTGCAGGTTTCAGTCAATGCGTGGATGGATGATCGTCGCTGCTGCGGCCTGGGCGCTCGCCGGTTGCAACACCACCGGGGATGTCGCGTCCACAATGTATCCGGACGCAGTGCGCGTGGGCAGCGCCGTCAAGGGCGATGCGGCAATTCTACTGGTCGGAAACGGCGGCAGCGAAACGATCAACTACCTTCAGTTTGTTCATAGCGGATTTCCAGCGATCAATGCGCGTGGGATCAGCCTCGCCCCGGACAGCTTTGTCGCCATTCCGGTCGCCGTCGGAACGACCGGCCTCGAGTTGCAGAACTACACGACGACGAGTCGCCCGGGCACCTATCTGCCGAATGGTGCATCGATGGGATTCGTGCCGGTACGTACGCCCAAGATCGATATCCCCTCGCCTGGGCTGTACTATGTGGCGACTGTCTTTCCGGGGCAGCAACGCGCTTTCGAAACGAGGCCGACGGCCGCGCAACTGACCAAGCTGCGAAAGGAGCGGCCCGAACTCGCCGGGCTGAAACCTGTGAATTTCGGCTGGTCCAACTAGAGCGCTCGCCCTGGGTCGGGTCCGCGCCTTTTCAATGGCTCGGCCCTGGTCGGGCCAAATAAATTGATCCGCTGTTCTCCTTGCGGAATTATCATGGCAAACCGACGTGAATTGCGCCGGCTGAACCGGCAGGGTCGCGATTCCGACCAATGACGACCGGGAATGCTGTATTTCCCGCCTTGGAGGACCTATGAGCGGTTTCGACATTTTCGCCATCGTCCTGGTGCTGCTCGTCATCGTCACGCTGGTCGCCGGCGTCAAGACGGTGCCGCAGGGCTATGACTGGACCATCGAGCGGTTCGGCAAATACACCCAGACTCTGAGCCCCGGGCTCAACCTGATCGTGCCCTATTTCGATCGCGTCGGGCGCAAGGTGAACATGATGGAGCAGGTGATCGACATTCCCGAGCAGGAGGTCATCACCAAGGACAATGCCACCGTGACGGTGGACGGCGTCGCCTTCTTCCAGGTGTTCGATGCGGCCAAGGCGAGCTACGAGGTCTCCAACCTCAACCAGGCGATCACCGTCCTCACCATGACCAACATCCGCTCGGTGATGGGCGCGATGGACCTCGACCAGGTGCTGTCGCATCGCGACGAGATCAACGAACGTCTCCTGCGCGTGGTCGATGCCGCGGTCTCGCCGTGGGGCCTCAAGGTCAACCGCATCGAGATCAAGGATATCGTTCCGCCCGCCGATCTCGTCGAGGCGATGGGCCGGCAGATGAAGGCCGAGCGCGTCAAGCGCGCCGACATTCTCGCCGCGGAAGGCCAGCGCCAGTCGGAGATCCTGCGCGCAGAGGGTGCCAAGCAGGGCCAGATCCTGCAGGCCGAAGGCCGCCGCGAAGCCGCTTTCCGCGATGCCGAGGCGCGCGAGCGATCCGCCGAGGCCGAGGCGAAGGCGACGCAGATGGTCAGCGAAGCCATCGCCAAGGGCGACGTGGCCGCGCTGAACTATTTCATCGCCGACAAATACATCAAGGCGTTCGGGCAGTTGGCCGATTCGCCGAACCAGAAGGTGATCATGCTGCCGGTCGAGGCGATGAGCATGCTGGGCTCGCTCGCCGGCATCGGCGAGATCGCCAAGGCGACGTTCGGTGAGAGC
>VYLE01000195.1_pt1 | contig 52628 bp, 47 predicted proteins | sample 5114391 | NCBI WGS metagenome assembly VYLE01 (sample SAMN12291771, study PRJNA351875) | freshwater metagenome | isolation source: freshwater lake | place: USA: Michigan, Kent Lake | collected 2013-08-15
GCCGATCGATCGGCGCGAGGCGGAAGCGCCGGTCGAGCGGCCGGCCGCCGCCGCGGAGCAGGTCGTCGCGCCGGCCGCGACGGCGAAGGTTCGCAAGCTGACCGCGAAGGAAGTGATGGAGCTGGACGCCTTCCCGGGTCGCATCGAGAAGCTCGAGACCGAGCAGCGGGCGATCGAGGCCAAGATGGCGGCGCCGGGGTTTTATCAATCAGCCCCGGCCGATATTACGAAAGCGGCGAACCGGCTTGATGCGATCGGCCGCGAGATCGAGGCCTGCTTCGCCCGCTGGTCGGAACTCGATCAGTTCCGCCGGTGAGCGGGTCGGTCCTGTGCGCTCTACTCCAGAGAACCACAGCTTTCTGCACTATTCGCGTCGTTCATTCACCACAGAGGACACAGAGGGGGCACAGAGCGGAAAAGCCGGGTCGAACGCAACGGGAGCTTCCGTGATCCACCTCGTAGGGGCATTTCCTTCTCGCTCGCTTGTTTGCCCGCTCACTCATCTGGAGAGGTCTGAGATCGACCATGAATCGAAGCTGGAATCGAAGCTGGAGGCCGCTCACGACCTCACAACACGCTCTTTTCGATCTCTGTGCCCCCTCTGTGTCCTCTGTGTCCTCTGTGGTGAGTCTGGTCGAATTGTGCAGAAAGCTGTGGTTCTCTGGCGGATTCGTGCAGAAAGCTGGTGGGGCCCCGCGCCGCCGCCGCGGCTCACTCCTCGTCCGGGGCCTCCTCGATCGCCGGCTTGCCGAAGATCGAGCTGCCCACGCGCACCATGTTCGAGCCGCACTCGATGGCGATCTCGTAATCGTTGCTCATGCCCATCGAGAGGATGTCGAATCGGTCGCCGCCGACGCCCACGCGACGGATCTCCTCGAAGAGCTCCCTGGCCCGCGTGAAGACGCGGCGGAGGACGCTCGGATCGCTCGTGTTCGGGGCCATGACCATCATGCCGCGCGGCTTCAGCGAGAGCATCGTGTCGACCATCTCGACGAGATGACGCGCCGCTGCCGGCGCGATCCCGTGCTTCGACGACTCCTCGGCGACATTCACCTCGACGAGCACCTCGACCGGCTTGTCGCGGCGCTCCGCCGCAACCTGAAGATCCTCGGCGAGCCGAAGGTTGTCGACGGAGTGGATCAGCCGGACGAGTTCGATCGCCTTCTTGATCTTGTTCCGCTGAAGCGTGCCGATCATGTGCCAGCGGACCGACTGCGGCAGCTTCGCGTTCGCGGCCGCGCCGAGCTCGCGTCGACGGGTGAGGAACTCCTCGATCTGCGCCGCCCGCTGCTGGAGCTGCTGGACGCGGTTCTCGCCGAGATCGACCTGCCCGAGTCCGATGAGCTCGCGGATCTGGTCCATCGAGGCCGTCTTCGTGACGGCGACGAGGATGACATCGCTCGCCCGGCGGCCGCTCTTCGCCGCAGCGTCCGCGATGCGGGATCGGACCTCCTCGTAGCGCTCGCGCAGCGGCCGTTCGGCGGCGGCGTCGGAGGTTCCGGTCGAAAGGTCGGTCTGGCTCGTCATGCCCGAAGGGTACCCCGAACCGTGTAGCCTGCGCACATGAACGCCCGAGAGTCCTCCAGCGTCCTGCACAATCTTCCGCTCGTCCTCGTCATCCGCGACGGGTGGGGCCGGAATCCCCACCCCGAACATGCCGCGTTCGACGCGACGCGCATCGCCCGGACGCCGACCGCCGACCGGCTGGAGCGGGATTGGCCGAGCACGCTTGTGCGAACGAGCGGCGAGGATGTCGGACTGCCCGTCGGGCCGGACGGCCCGGTGATGGGCAACTCCGAGGTCGGCCACCAGAACATCGGCGCGGGCCGCATCGTCGACCAGGAGGTCATGCGCATCACGCGGGCAATTCGCGACGGCCGGTTCTTCGCGAACCCGACGCTCCGCGGCGCGTTCGCCCACGCGACGGCGACCGGCGGCCGCGTGCACATCCTCGGACTCGCAAGCGACGGGCAGGTCCATTCCGATCTGAGCCACTGTCTGGCCCTGCTCGACATGGCGAAGCGCGAGGGCTTTCCCGGCGGTCGCGTCTTCGTCCACGCGATCACCGACGGTCGCGACACCGCGCCGCGTTCCGGTCTCGGATTCCTGCGAACGCTCGACGAGCACTGTCGGACCAGCGGCGTCGGGCGCGTCGCGACGGTCGTCGGCCGCTTCTACGCGATGGATCGCGACCATCGTTGGGAGCGCGTGCAGACGGCGTATGAGGCGCTCGTCCGCGGCGTCGAGCGTGCTGCACCGAGCGCGGTCGAGGCGCTCGAACGCTATTACGCCGCACCGACCGATGCCTCGCGCGGCGGCGACGAGTTCGTCCTGCCGACGGTCATCGCGCCGGCGGACGCGCCGGAACTCCCGCGCATCTCCCGCATCGCATCGGGCGACGCGGTGATCTTCTTCAATTACCGCGGCGATCGTCCGCGCGAGATCACCAAGGCCTTCGTGTATGACGACGCCGCGTGGAAGGCGGTGCAGGGAGGCGGCTTCGACCGCGGCGAGCGCCTCGCGAGTCTCTACTTCGCCACGATGGCCGAGTACGAGGAGGGGCTGCCGGTGCGGGTCGTCTTCGAGCGGCCGGAGCGGATGCCCATGATCCTCGGCGAGACGCTCGCGGCGGCGGGGCTTGCCCAGTTCCGCTGCGCCGAGACCGAAAAATATCCGCATGTGACATTCTTTTTCAATGATTATCGCGAAGAGCCGTTCCCGCTCGAGCGGCGCGAGCTGATCGCGAGTCCGCGCGATGTCGCGACCTATGACCTCAAGCCCGAGATGAGCGCCGCGGGCGTGCGCGACGCGGTGCTTCGCCGCCTCGCCGCCCCGGACTGCGAGCCGGTGATCATCGTGAACTTCGCCAACGGCGACATGGTCGGCCACACCGGCAAGCTCGACGCGGCCGTGCGGGCCTGCGAGGTCGTCGACGCCTGCGTCGGGGCGATCATGGACGCGACGCTCGCCCGCGGCGGCTCGCTGATCGTCTTCGCCGACCACGGCAACTGCGAACAAATGTGGGATCCGGTCGCGAATTGCCCGCACACCGCCCACACCAACTTCGATGTGCCGCTTTTCGTGGTTGGCTCGGCCTTTCGGGGCCGCCGACTCCGGAGCGGAGGGCGGTTGGCGGACATCGCACCGACCGCCCTGGCGATGATCGGACTGGAACAGCCCGCGGCCATGACCGGGGTTTCGCTGCTCGCGTAGGCGGTGGGGACCGCGGCGTCCCGTATCATCGACCCTCCATGCTTCCCCGCATCGCCATCATCGGGCGACCCAATGTCGGCAAATCGAGCCTCTTCAACCGGCTCGCCGGACGCCGCGTGTCGATCGTCGATCCGACGCCCGGCGTGACGCGCGATCGGGTGAGCTACACCATCGAGATCCCGCCGCCGAGCGACCGCGAGGACGGCGAGCCGCGTTTCGCCGAGCTCATCGACACCGGCGGCTACGGCGTGTACACCGCCGAGGGCAAGCGATTCGACGACGCGGGCGAGGATCTCTCGCGCCTCACCGGCGCGATCGAGGCGCAGATCCGCGCAGCGGCGGACGAGGCCGATCTCATTCTTTTCGTGATCGACGCCCACGACGGCGTGACGCCGCTCGACCAGACGATCGCAACCCTGCTGCGCCGGAACGGCCACGCCCCGAAGGTGGTGATGGTTGCGAACAAGGTCGACGACGAGAGCTGGGAGCCGAACGCCATCGAGGCCGCGTCGCTCGGCTTCGGCAATCCGCTCATGGTCTCGGCGGCGAGCGCGTATCGCCGGCGCAGCTTCTTCGAGGCGATGTGGGAGCGCGTGCCAGCGGAGTCGGCACCGGGTCGCGATGCGGAGATGAAGCTCGCGATCGTCGGTCGCCGCAACGCCGGCAAGTCGAGTCTCATCAACGCCCTCGCCGGCGAGCCGCGGGTCATCGTCAGCGAGATCGCCGGCACGACGCGCGACGCGATCGATGTGCGCTTCGAGATCGAGGGCAAGTCGCTCCTTGCGATCGACACCGCCGGCGTGCGCAAGCGAAAGTCCTGGGCCGACGAGGTCGAGGGCTTCGCCCACCAGCGCATGCTCAACGCGATCAGCCGGGCGGATGTCTGCGTGCTTCTCCTCGACGCGACCGAGAAGAGCTCGCAGGTCGAGAAGCGGCTCGCCCAGGAGCTCGAGGAGAACCACAAGCCCGTCGTCATCGCGGTGAACAAGTGGGATCTCGTCGACAAGAAGCTGAAGCCGGCGGCTTACCTCGAATATCTCGAGCAGGAGTTCCCCGGCCTCGCCTTCGCGCCGATCGTCTTCCTGAGCGCGAAGTCCGGCCTCGGTCTGCGCGATCTCGTGCGGATGGCCTTCAACCTGCATCGCCAGGCGAACCATCGCGAGACGACCGGCCGTCTCAACGGGGTCATCCGCGACATCCTCAGCGAGCGCGGCCCGAGCTCGAAGCTCGGCACGCGGGCGAAGGTGTTCTATGTCTCCCAGATCGATGTGCGCCCGCCGACCATCGTGATGGTGGTGAACAAGCCCGACCTCTTCAAGGGCCAGTACGAGCGCTACTTCCTCAACCAGCTTCGCGAACACCTGCCCTATTCGGAGGTCCCGATCAAGCTCGTCTTCAGCGAGCGGAAGCGGATGAAGATCGGCGAACTGCTCTCGCGCAGCCGCAACCGCAGCGCCGGCGACGCCGGACCCGAGGGCGACGCCGCCGATCATGACGGCGGTGACGAGGAGTGAGTAACCGCCTGGCGTCAGGCCGCGTCAGCGGATGCGCGGAAGCGACCAACGGACTTGTGACCCGCGGGCTGCTTGGAAGCCTCGTGGGCGCGTCCGAGGAAGCCGATCTCAATGTCCATCGCGGTCACGATCCAGTAGCCGTCTTCGGGGACGTGCTCGAGCTCAACGCGATCGCGAGTAGCATTCGAACGGTTCTTGCGCGGGCTTCCGGAAAGACGATCGGCTCGGGTCATGGCTGGTGCTCCTGGTGAACGGGAGAATCCCGCTCCTGAGTACGCACGCAATCCGCATCCGCGGCGCATCACCGATTCACAAGATTTTTTCGACATGGCGCGGCGGGGAAAAACCCCTAGAGGAGACTTCGATCCATGCACCTCCGACTTGAGAAGGACACCGAATTGGCTCTGGTGGTCGCCCACGGGGCGGACGCTGGGGGGCTACTCCTCCGTTTTGCCGATTTGCTCGCGAATCTCAAAGTCAATGCAAATGACAGCATCGGCCGCGTGATGGGGGCTGAGGCGGTTCTTGCCTTCCTCGTCGAAGGCCCTCGGGAGCGGATCGAAGCGCTCAAGCAGCAAGCTCCCAAAGTCTTGCATCCGCTCATGGTGGAAGTTCGTGAGACAGCCGAGTTTCGCTTGCCGCGAGGGCAAAAGCCCTTCGTCTGGAGCCTTCAGCTTGAGATTGACGACCAACCGGGGGTCATGTCGGAGGTGCTTCGACTCCTCGCGGCGGAGAAGGTCGTCATCTTGTCGCAGCGCAGCAGGAGAACGCCATCAGAGTTCGATCCGAGCCGCTTCCGGGTCACGCTGACCTTTGAGATTGTCGTCGCCGACCGGTTCAACATGGACGACTTCCGGCAGCAGCTCTCGGCGCTCGCCGAGTCTCGCGCGGTGCTGCAGATCGACCTCGCGCTGGTGTAGCGGCGGACCGCGGCGGGATAGAGCGCCGCATCGCTGTCAGCCGGTGGTCCGAGCCTTCCGGCGCGCGAGACCTGGCCTGCTCGGCGGAACATGCCGGTGGTACGTCGGATCCGGCGGGGGCGGGGGCGGGGGCGACTCCACAACGGGGGCTGGCGGCAGGGTGTGGGAGTGATAGTTGGGATCGGGCGGGGGGATCTTCGCGTCGTCGGCCGTGAGGACGCCGAAGTACTCCATCAGCTTGCCCTTAGCTCGCTTGTAAACCACGCGAGCGTACTGTTCTCCGATGGAGAGGGCTGTCGCGATCGCGGCGTAGGGCGTGCCAATGAGCCGAAGGAAGACAACATCGCGCTCTTGGCACGAGAGCGTCGCAATCGCCGCAGAAAGGCGCGGTCGAGAAGCTTCAAGATAGCCGTCGTCCCTCTCATCCCTTGGCGCTGCGTGATCCTCCCGGAGCTCGACTCGCTTGTTTTCACCGCCGCGCTTGAGGGCAGTCTCGTGGCGGATCAGGTCCCTGCCGGCGTTTCTGAGAACCGCGTTGCTGAAGGTCACGAACTTGTAGTTCGCGCGCTTCGACCGCCAGCGCTCCAAACCCGTAAAGGTACGGAACAGCGCGTGTTGCGCGATGTCCTCCGGGTCGATCCCGGACTCCTTGAACATCCTTCTGGCTTGCTTCGCGAGATCATCGCGATGGCGCTGCCAGTACGGATCGTTCGGATCGCTCGGAGGGTCATCATGCGACTGATCGCGCGGCGTTTGCTCGCCTGACCCGGACGGAAGATGGCGAGGCGTTTTCGACATGCGCACCCTTGAGACGACAACTCGTCCTAGAAGCCCATCGTTTGATCCGCTTGCGGCGCATCCGTGGTGCCCCGGATTCTTCTGAAAACATCAAACGGCCCCTCCGCCAGCCATTTCGCTGCGGTGGGTCATCTCCCGCCTTGACAAGAAAGAAATTGCCGTCGCGTTCGCTAGCGGCTGCTGCGCGCCGCCCTGGTCGTGCGTCTTGTGGGTGTCGGAACGGCCGACCCCAAGCGTCGTGGGGTCACCCGACATCTGCGCGTTGCGGGTGTCGGCGCCGAGGTCGCGCGGAGCGCGGCCAATCGTGACGCTCACTGGAGACGATCATGCATCGTTGTAGCTATGTCTTTGGCGTACTCATCGCGCTCGCGTCCGTGTTGGGTCTCGCGTCGACGGCGAGCGCCGATGTGCTCGGCACGCTCGGCAAGGCGGTTGAGCGCGCCGTCGAGCGCCGCGTTGGGATGGGCGACAACAAGTTTGGCGCAGTTGAGCTCGACCTGCGTGCCGAGGTCGTGGGCAATTTGGAAGCGAAAAACGGCTCGCAGATCAATGTGAGCCAGCTGCTCGCGGGCAACAGCAGCGTGCCGTCGCTCAAGTTCAAGGCCGAGTCGTTCGTGAAGAACATCACGGCGACCAACGGCTCGACCGTCGATGTCGCCACGCTCGCCCTCTTCGGCAGCAACTTCAGCGGCTTCATCGACATCGACACCCGCGTCGAGGTCAACGGCGACATCACCGCCGACAACCTGAGCGTCATCCAGCTCGGCACGTTCGACTTTGTCGAAACGAACGCCGCGTCGCTGAAGGCGGTCTCGCGCGTCCGCATCGATGGCGATGTCAGCGCATCGAACGCGTCGAGCGTTCGCGTCGGTGGCGCTGCCAGCTAATCACATGTCCGTGCCGGCGGGTCGGGGGAGCGTTTCCCCCGGCCCGCCGGCCGCGGTCTGACCACGCATTTCGCAGGAATCCCAGCCATGGACTTCCCTCCCATTCATCTGCTTTCGTCGCCGGCGATCGTCTCGGTCAGCTCGGCCTTCGAGACCTCGCTTGCGCTCAATCGCGCACTCAACGACCACACGCTGGTCGGGACCACGCTCAATGTCGGCGTGAACCCGGCGACCGTTGCCGTCGATCTCGCGAAGCTCAGCCTCGGCATCGATCCGACGGACCGTCATGTCGGTCCGATCCACCGCGTCATGATCGCGGTCGACTTGCCCGATACCGCGATGCTCGATCCGTTCCAGCGTGCGAACGAGATGCACACGGGCACCATCTCCTCCGGCGGCTCGGTCGTCACCACGGTCGATCCGTCGGGCAACATCAAGCTCGCGCGGGGCGTCTCGCCCCGGCAGGTTCAGTCGGACATCACGCTTCGTCGCGTCTCGACCCCCTCGGGCATTCTGGGCGGCGCGCCTGTCCCGCGGATCTCCCTCGCGCCGATCTCCCTCGATCCGCCGGTCGGTTTCGGCGCCATCCCCCGCGGAGGTGTCCGATGAATCGCCCTGCTCTCGTCGTCGCCATCGTCGGTCTCATCGCTGTGGCGCTGGGTGGATGCTCCACGGCCTCGGAGGTCCGCCGTGAGCGTCCGGCCATCCGACCGACGATGGCGCAGACCGACGACCTGGAACCCTTCCGCAAGCTCGCGGTCTTCCGCGGGAACAACGGCGAGCGCGTGATCGTCGTTCCGACGCTCTACGACCGCACGAACCTGCCGGATGAAGCGCCCAACATGCAGGGCGACTTCGAGGAGTGCTTTGCGGTGCTTGCACCCGGGCGCGTCCAGTTCATTCCGAACGATGTCCTCGCGAACAAGATCAACGCCTACGGCCAGGACATCCGTGTCACGGAGATGCCCCAAGGCCGGATCGTGGCGGCTGAGACACGCGATCTGCCCGACTCGCCGGAACTCGCGGCTGCATGGGTCGAGCGTCATCCCCTCTGGCGCGTCGTCCGGCACTACACGCAGACAGACGGCGTGAAGCCGCGGATCATCCGCATGCGTGTCCGGGCGACCTACGACCGTGATCTCGTGGATGTCGAGCGGGGAGCACGGCTCCGGGCACTCGCCACGCAGCAGGGGATCTACATCGACGGGTCGGGTGACCTCACCCAGCGCGATACCCTCAGCGTCCTGACGATCTCGCTCACCGAGGAGGATGACACCGGCACGATCGGGAAGGTGTCCGTCCGCATGGAGGCGGAGCTTCTCCAGTCGATGAACGGCACGAACCTCGGCCTCTTCATCGCTGGCTCTGGCGCCGGCCTCTACGAGCGCATCACGGTCGCGCAAGGATTGAGCGAGGGGATCCGAGCCGTGGCGTCCCATGCGCTCTTGGTCTTCCTGGCCAAGTTGATGGGCCACGATCATCGGGCATGCTTGGCTCCAACGCCGATCGGCGAGTTGCTCGCCTCGGGAGGCCGTTCGGCGAACGAGCCGCCGGTGGCGATTCAGACTCCGTAGTGCACACGACGCCATCCGAGAAAGGGCGCGATCCGGCAAACGAGCCGGGTCGCGCCTTTTCGCGCAGATGCGGATCGCTACACTCTCCCCGCCGTGTCGATCTTCCCGCTCCCCGTCTTTGAGGCTGATCGTGATCCGTCGCACCGCGACGGGTTGACCGATGCGGAGGCGTACGAGCGGCTGAAGCCGCCGACCTCGATCGTCGTGCGGATCGGCCGCATGCGGCATGTCGGCGAGTATCCCTATCGCGGCGACGCGAAGCCCGGTTGCGGATCGAAGCTCGTCGCCCGCACCCACCGCGGGACCGAGATCGTCGAGATGCTCACGACGACCTGCGGGAACTCCGGCTGCTCGAAGTCGGTCTCGCGGCAGGAGATGCTCGAGTACATCGAGAACTCCGGCGGCCGCGACTATCCCTTCCACACCGACGGCCAGGTGCTGCGCGTCGCGACGGTCGAGGACCTCAACCGCTGGTCCGAGGTGCAGACGCAGACCGCCGCCCGCGTCCGCGATGTCAAGAGCATCGTCGCCGAGAGCGGCCTGCCGATGAAGGTCGTCGATGTCGAGCCCGTCCTCGGTCAGGAGCATCTCACCGTCTACTTCATGAGCGAGGAGCGGGTCGACTTCCGCGAACTCGTCCGGCGGCTCGCCGCCGAGTTCCAGTCGCGCATCGAGATGCGGCAGGTCGGCGCTCGCGACGAGGCCAGACTCGTCGCCGACTACGAGCGCTGCGGGCAGCACTGCTGCTGCAAGAACTTCCTGAAGGTCCTGAAGCCGATCTCGATGCGCTCGGCGAAGGTGCAGAAGGCGACCCTCGATCCCCTCAAGATCTCCGGCCGCTGCGGCCGCCTCATGTGCTGCCTGCGCTACGAGGACGAGACCTACGAGGACCTGAAGAAGCGACTTCCGCGGAACAAGTCGCGGGTCGGCACCAGCGAAGGCCCGGGCATCGTCGTCGACGGCAAGATCCTCGTGCAGCTCGTGCTCGTGCAGCTTGAGCATGATGGCCGCGAGATCGCCGTGCCCGTCGAGGAGCTGATGGATCCGAACGAGTGCCCGCAGCCGAAGGCGGTCCAGCCGAACGGGGCGCCTGCCGCGGCCCCGCGCGAGCGACGCGGCGGTCCCCGCCCCTCAGCCGACGCGCCTCGTGCCGATCCGCTGCGAGGGCTCTCGGAAGAGGAAGTCGCCCGGCGCGTCGGCGATCGCGACCGAGCTGAGCGCGGTGACCGCACGCGGGCCGAGCAGCAGGATGCCTTCAGCGCTGAGGCGAAGGACCCATCGACTCCGCGGGCCGACGGGGAGCGCCGCCGACGCCGTCGCCGCCGGGGTGAAGGCTCCGACGGTCCCGTCGACGACCAGTCGCCCGCTTCACCGGACGACCGTGATGCGTCGGTCGATGAACCGTCTGCACGCGAGCCGACCGCCGACGGACCAGCCGAACGGCCAGACGAGCGCCGTGGCCGTCGCCGCCGCCGTCGTCGCCGCGGCGGTGGGCAACCCGGTCGCGACGGCGATACCGACGGTCGCGAGCCCGGCCCCGACAGCGACTCTCCATCCAACTGATTCCGCAGGCTTCATGTCCTCGAACTCCGAAACCAACATCGTCGACACGCTCCAGTCACTCACGGTGGCCTTCGCCTTGGCGATGACGGTCCGTTCCTTCGTCACCGAGGGCTTCGTCATTCCGACCGGCTCGATGGCGCCGACGCTGCTCGGCGCTCACTCGACGATTCGATCACCCGAAACCGGCTACGAGTATGCCTTCGACTACGCCCCGCTCGCCGCCGAGCGTCGGGCCGCTGCGGAACGGGGGCGTCCGGTCGCCACGGTCTCGCTCGTCGATCCGATGGTGAATCCGGTGGTGCCGGTCTTCGCCGAGAGCGCGAACCTGCTCAAGGAGCAGATGGGCGATCGCGTGCTCGTCCTGAAGTTTCTCTATCTCATCCAGAATCCGAAGCGCTGGGATGTCGTCGTCTTCAAGAACCCGAGCGATCCGGTCGGCGAGTTTCAGAACTACATCAAGCGCCTCGTCGGACTCCCCAACGAACAGCTTCTGACCGTCGACGGCGACATCTGGACCGCGCCGATCGGCGCGCCGCTGTCGGAGTTTCGCGTGCAGCGGAAGCCCGAGCATGTGCAGCGGGCGGTCTGGCAGCCGGTGCACGACGCCGACTACGCCCCGATCGATCCGGCCGGAGCGAGCACGCGCATGCGCCGCCAGTACGACGGGCCGCCGTGGATCGGCAAGGGGTGGGATGTCTCGACGCCCGCGTACCGCTGCGACTCCGCCGAGCCGAGCACGCTCTCGTGGCGAGCGTCGCTCATGCCGATCGACGACCGTTCGCCCTACAACGCCCTGCGCAACGCCGTTCCCTACAGCGTGAGCGACATCCGCGTCGCCACCGCGATCGAGGCCGACGATCCGGCCGCGCTCTCGACGGAGCTCGCCATCAACGCCCGGTCCCACACCTTCGCGTGGTCGATCGCGGGGGGCAAGGCGACGCTCCGGATCACCCATCGGGCGAGCGGTCAGGAGCTTTCTTCGGTCGAGCTGCCGCTGGCCGCGCCGCCGGCGGGCAGTCCCTTCGCGCTCGAGTTCTGGCATGTCGATCAGACGATGTCGCTCTGGCTGAACGGAACCGAAGTCGCGACCCTTCCCTACGACCAGTGGACGGTCGAGGACCGCGTGCGCTTCGCCTATCCCGACCTTTCGCCGGAGACCTATCGCGTCGATCCGGTGACCCGCCAGCCAGAGTCACCGATGATCGCGTGGAGCTTTGCCGGGTCGCCGGTCGCCCTCCACCGCCTTCGCGTCGACCGCGACCTCTACTACCGGCCGGCGATCACGACGGCGGGGGAGCAATTCCTGAGCAACGGTCCGCCGATCGTCGGCTTGGGCTTTGGGTCGGACATCGCGAAGCCGGCCCAGCTCGGCGAGGACCAGTTCCTCATGATGGGCGACAACTCCGCGTTCAGTAAGGACGGCCGCATCTGGGGCAGGCCGCACGCGCTCGTCCAGCGGCAGCTCGAGATGGACGCCGCCTTCGTCGTTCCGCGGGAGCTCCTCCTCGGGCCGGCCTGGAGCGTCTACTTCCCCGCGCCGCTCACCCACGCCGCCAAGCGTGACCTGGCGGTCGTCCCGAACTTCGGCTCGCTCCGGTTTATCCGGTAGCCCTTCGTCCACCCGGTCGAAGAGACTCGAAGCCGGGTTTGGGGGCGTCACTCAGGGAAACACAGGATGCGTGCGGAGGTCGGCGGCGAGCGCACCGTTCACTCCGAGACAAACTCGGAAATTGGGCTGCGCTTCCGCGCACTCCGGCGGTATGTTGAGTTCGCCGATCCGCTTACGGACCGGTTTTCGTTATCAGACTAGACCAGCATGAGCCGCACTGGAAGGGGCGCGATCGACGCGCGACCGTCCGGCGTTGGCTCGAAGAAGCCCCTCCGGAGGAGCCTGTGCGTTCGATTCGTCTCTCGCTGATCGTTTCCGCCGTTGCCGCTGTCGCTTCGTCAGCGTCCGCGCAGCAGTTTCAGAACCAGACCTCGACTCGATTCCCGACGGCGGGGAACAACGAGTACACGAACCAGATGACCTTCGTCGACCTCGACGGCGACGACGACCTCGACATCGTCTGGGCGAACGGTCAGAGCTATTCGAGCCAAGGCGCCGCGCTCAAGCCGCGGATGTACATGAACAACGGCTCGGGCGTCTTCACGGACGAGACCGATGCCCGCGCCCCGGGAATCACCGGCTGGTTCCGCGGCGTCGAGGCGGGCGATCTCGACAACGACGGTGACTGGGACCTCGTGCTCGCCCAGGACTTCAACAAGAAGCCGATTCTCCTGATCAACAACGGCACGGGCAACTTCACGAACGGGTCGGCGCAGCTTCCGAACATCAACATGAGCTCGGCTCGCGCCCAGTTCGGCGATGTCGACAACGACGGCGACCTCGACCTCATCTTCAACAACTCGGGCACGGTCAGCCGCTTCTCGACGAACGGCCGCCCGCGTCTCTACCGCAACGACGGCACCGGCATTTTCACCGATTCGGCGACCGTTCCGACCCCGAACATCGGCGAGCAGATGGACATCCTCTTCGCCGATGTCGACAACGACCTCGACCTGGACATCTTCGTCGGCTCGCGTGCCTCGAACAGCCAGCTTTGGCTCAACGACGGCACCGGCACCTACACCCGCGTCCCCGCCACCGGCGGCGGCATGCCGGTCGGCGGCGCCTGCTACTCCTATGACGCCGGCGACATCGACGGCGACGGCGACATGGACTTCATCGGCGTGAACAGCGGTCCTGGCTCGCAGGAGCTTCTCCTCCGCAACGCCAACGGCATCGGCACGCAGTGGACGAACATCTCCGCGTCGATCTCGCCGAATCCGAGCAACGACGACAACGACAGCCGCTTCTTCGACAACGACATGGACGGCGACTTCGACCTCTTCGTCGGCGCCCTCGGCGGAAGCGATCGTTACTACAACAACAACGGCACCGGCTCGTTCACGAGCGGCGCCGGTGTCTTCCCGACCGGGAGCGACTCGACGATGGACTGCAAGGTCGTTGACCTCACCGGCGACGGCCGCGCCGACATCGTGACCGGCCAGGGCGAGAGCGGCGTGTTCACGAACAAGTTCTACGCCAATGTCACGGGCGCGATCGACACGCTCGCCCCGAACATCAAGCTCACCGAGCAGGTCGTTCCCGGCGCGAGCACCGGCCCCTTCGCGGTGCGTGCCCAGATCTTCGACCAGACCGCGAACGATCGCGGTTACGAGTTCAAGGCCGGCGCCGTGAAGCTCGTCTACACGATCAACGGCGGCGCACCGACCGAGATTCCGATGAAGTGGGCTGGCGCCTGGAACTTCCGGGCGATGCTCCCGGATGTCGGCGATTGTGCGGATGTCGCCTACTGGGTGGTCGCGACCGACCGCAACAACAACTCGGCGACCGGACCGACCCGCACCTTCTCCACCGAGAACTGCCCGGTCGTCGGTGACCTCGACGGCGATGGCCTGGTGAACGCCTCTGACCTGGCGATCCTGCTCGGCCAGTGGGGCGGCACCGGCTCGGCGGATCTCGACGGCAATGGTGTCGTCGACGCCGCCGACCTCGCTCAGCTCCTCGGCGCTTGGAACTGATGCAGGGCAGGGCCGGTCGCGATGTTGGATGCGCGTGACTCGCGCGAGTTCAGCGTCCGAATCGGCTTATCCTGCGGAATCGACTGGCGGACGCCCTCGCGATGGTTTAGCCTCGCGAGGGCGTTCGCGCTTTTGGCACGAACGCGTCCTTCGGATGCCCATCCTGTCGCCGGGGAGAGCCCATCGATCGCTTCGCGCCGCCTCGCGCGGGGGCGGCCGCGGGGGCGTCTCGCCGTCGCGTGGGCGGGCGTCCCATTCGTTCCCCGCTCGCCGCGGCCCTCGCGCGGTCCTGAGCGTTCCCTCGAACCCGATCGGCGGGAGTCTGTCACATGCGTCAGGCATCGTTGTTTGTGTCCCTCGTCTCCTCGTGCCTCCTCGTCAGCGGTGTTCATGCCGCGTCGATCGGCGTCACCACCGCCACCGCCTACACCTCGACGACCGGCTGTAGCGAGAGCTGTGACGCCTTCGACGGGCCCTGTTCGCTCATCTGCGACAACCAGACCGACACGCTCGTTGAGTTCGCCACCGCGCAGCTCGCGTTGACCCCGATCTCCTTCACGGCGTCGGCCACCGCCGACGGCATCACCCTTGGTGGCAAGACCGAGGCTCATGTCATGGCCGGCTTCAATGTCGAGTTCACGCTCACCGAGCCGACCTTCGTCTATGTCGAGTGGAACATCTTCTTCCCCGTCGCCGAGACCAACTTCCTCTCGCCGCCACTGCCGGCGGACGGCATCTGGGTCGGAGAGCTCCAGCCGGGCAGCTACTTCGCCCACGCCGACCACATGGTCATGGGCGAAGGGGCTCAGGCCTCGGGCATCTTCGTGCGCGTGATTCCCGATCCCGACGCCGACTGCGATGGCGACGGCGTCTTCGACTATCTCGAGATCGTGAACGGCACGCAGCAGGACGCTGATTTCGACGGCGTTCCCGATGACTGTGGCGTCGAGGGCGACCTCGACGGCGACGGTGCGGTCGGCGCGTCCGACCTCGCGATCCTGCTCGGCGCCTGGGGCGGCTCGGGCGATGCGGATTTCGACGGCGACGGCAGCGTCGGCGCGTCCGATCTCGCTGTCCTGCTCGGCCTCTGGGGCTGATTGGGCCTGATCCGAAAGCGAAAGCCCGGCCGTGGTGACGCTCATCCCACGGCCGGGCTTTGCCATGCGCCGCGCGTGCACGCTGAGCCGTCGGTACGCTGCGCGACTCGGTGGACCGCTCGACGGCACCGCCCAGAGGAGGTTCATTCGTGTCGCCAGATGCAGCGTCGGCTTCTTCCACCGTCCCGGACTTCACCCTCGCCGGTCGGCGTGCGCTCGTCTCGGGCAGCACGCAGGGAATCGGGAAGGCGATCGCGCTGGCGTTCGCCGCGGCCGGCGCGACCGTCGATCTCGTCGGCAGGAACCCCGACGGTCTCGCCCGCGTCCTCGGCGAATTGCCGCGCCCCGCGGGGCAGACGCACACCTCGCTGACCGTCGACTTCGCCGACTGGCGCTCGGTCGAACGGGCCGCGCAGGAGCACGCGAGCCGCGTGGGCACGGTCCACATTCTCGTGAACAACACCGGCGGGCCTGCGGCCGGACTTGCGATCGACGCCCGTCCCGAGGAGTTCGTGCAGGCGATGGCGATGCATCTCGGTTCGTTTCAGGCGCTCGCCCAAGCCTTCGCGCCAGGCATGCGCGAGGCCCGATACGGCCGCATCATCAACATCACCTCGACCTCGGTGGTCACGCCGATCAAGGGGCTCGGCGTCTCGAACACCGTGCGCGCCGCGGTCGCGAACTGGACGCGCACGCTCGCGACCGAGCTTGCCCGTTTCGATATTACGGTGAACAACATCCTCCCCGGTTTTACGAAAACCGCCCGACTCGACGCCCTGATGAAGGGCAAGGCGACCCGTGCCGGCGCGACCGTCGATGAGGTCGAGCGCGATGCGATCGCCACGATTCCCGCCGGACGATTCGGTTCGGCCGACGAGATCGCCGCCGTCGCGCTCTTCCTGGCGAGCCCTGCGGCGAGCTATGTCAACGGCGTGAACCTCCCGGTCGACGGCGGGCGGCTGGCGGGGCAGTGACGGGGACGAGCACGCGCCCCGTGAAACCCCAGCGCGTGCCGATGTTCACTCGCCGCAGGTACGCGGTGAGCTGTCCCACATGGTGCTGAAGGTGGCGAAGGCTGTAGATCGGCAGTTCCGCGCGATTGATCTTCACCCACGAGAATCCCGACGGTCGTCGCAGTGAGGCCGGCGTCTCGGCGGACAGCGAGGCCTTGACGCGCTCGTTGCAGAACTCGACATAGGCGAGCAGTTCAGCCTTCGTGAAAATGCGGCTCGGGTACTCATCGCTCAGTTCGGCTCGTCCCTTCGGATGAAAGGTCGGATGCGGCTTCCAGGCGTCGTCGCTCGGCGAGGCGTAGAGGTCGACGAAGCAGAGCGCGTGGTAGGCGACCTGCCAGAAGGGGTACTTGCCGATGATGCCCTCCCAGTGCTTCGCGGGGCATCGGCTGATCGCGTGGGCGGCCATGTCGAGCGCGGACTCGAATTGGCCAAGCACGATGGAGCGGTAGAGGTCGTCGCGCATGTCAGGGGGGGATTCTCTCGCGTACGCTCCGCAAAGCAATGGACACGCTCTCGAACTTCATCGCGAATCAGGACGCCCCGGCGATCGGCGGCGGACGGCTTGAGGTCTTCGAACCGGCGACCGGTGCCGCGTACGCGACGATTCCCGACAGCGACGAGCGCGATGTCGCCCGGGCGGTCGAGGCCGCGAAGGCTGCGTTCCCCGGTTGGTCGCAGACGCCGGCAGCCGATCGGGCCCGCGTCCTCAACGCCATCGCCGATCTCATCGAACAGCGCGTCGAGGCGTTCGCCGAAGCTGAATCGCGCGACCAGGGGAAGCCCGTCAGCCTGGCCCGTTCGCTCGAGATACCGCGCGCCGCCGCGAACCTTCGCTTCTTCGCCGGAGCGATCCTCCATGAGCGCGGCGAGTTTTATCGAAGCGATGACCGGGCCCTGAACTATGTCCTGCGCCAGCCGCGCGGCGTCGCCGGCTGCATCTCGCCGTGGAATCTCCCGCTCTATCTCTTCACCTGGAAGATCGCGCCGGCGCTCGCGACGGGCAACACGGTCGTCGCGAAGCCGAGCGAGGTGACGCCCTTCACCGCGTGGATGTTCGGGCAGCTCTGCCGCGAGGCGAAGTTGCCGATGGGCGTCCTCAACATCGTCCACGGCACGGGACCGAAGGTCGGCGCAGCGATCGTCGCCCATCCCGATGTGCCGGCGATCAGCTTCACCGGCGGCACCGCGACGGGCGCCGCGATCGCCGCCGTGGCCGCTCCGATGTTCAAGAAGCTCTCGCTCGAGCTCGGCGGCAAGAACGCCACGATCGTCTGCGAGGATGCGGATCTCGAGAAGGCCATTCCGATGATCGTGCGAAGCGCGTTCCAGAACCAGGGCGAGATCTGTCTCTGCGGTTCGCGGATCGTCGTGCATCGTGCACTGCTGAAGGAGTTCACCGAGCGCTTCGTGAATGAGGCGCGCTCGCTCAAGACGGGTGATCCGACGGCCACCGACACCGATGTCGGCGCGATCGTCTCGCGGCAGCATCTGGAGAAGATCCAGAGCTATGTCGCCCTCGCCAAGATCGAGGGCGGCAAGGTCGTCTGCGGCGGCGGCGCGCCGCACCTCATCGCCCAGCGCTGTCGCGGCGGCTGGTTCCACGAACCGACGGTGATCGTCGGCCTCTCACCGACCTGTCGCACCGCGACCGAAGAGATCTTCGGTCCGGTCGTCACGATCCACGGCGTCGATGACCACGGCGAGGCGATCCAGATCGCCAACTGCACGAAGTACGGCCTCGCCTGCTCGATCTGGGGACGCGACATCGAGCGCATGCACCGCATGGCCGCGAAGATCGACGCCGGCGTCATCTGGCTGAACACTTGGATGATGCGCGACCTGCGCACGCCCTTCGGCGGCATGAAGCAATCGGGCGTCGGCCGCGAGGGCGGCGACGAGGCGCTGCGCTTCTTCACCGAAGCGAAGAATGTCTGCGTGGGGTGGTGAGGCGGGTGTGCGCTCAGCGACTCGCCACCACGACGCCTTCCTCGGTTCGGGCGAAGCCGCCGCTGAAGCCGGCGGCGCGGAGTTCGGCGTCGAGCCGATCGTCGTCGAGTCGTTCGAGCGCCGGGGATTCGTCGAGGGTGGTGATCCGTGCGAAGCGGCCGTCCGCCGTCGGGTCGGCGTGGGTCGCGATGTCGACTGACGGCGGTCGCGCGGCGTCGCTCGGCGCGTCGGAGGTCGATGGCGAGAGGATGAGCGCCAGCACCGCACCGCACGCGACGAAGAGCGCTGCGGCGCCAGAGGCCTGACGCTGGCGTCGGACGCGCATGCGATCGTGGAGAACGCCGGTCAGGTCCTCGAAGATCGCTGCCTTGCGGCGCAGGACCTCGGTCGGCAACGAGGTGCGATCAGGCCCGCTCATCGCTCGCCTCCAATCGTTCGTGTAGACGGGCCACCGCGCGGCGCAGCCGCATCTCGGCGGCCTTCTCGCCGATCCCGAGGGCCGCGGCGATGTGGGCGATCGAGAGGCCGCGCCAGAACCGAAGTCGGAGGACCGAACGGTCGTCCTGGCCGAGTTCGGCGAGCTCGTCCTCGAGCGAAGCGAGCACGCGCCCCGGCTCGTCCCTCTCCGTCGTTCCCGACTCGCCGACGGCGTACCGCGCCTCGCGATCGTCGCGAGCCCGCTCGCTCTTCAGGCGATCGAGCGCAGCCGAGAGTGCCGCCCGCAGCAGCCATGCATCGAGCGCCGCGACGGAGCGTAGCGCAGGCAGCGAACGCGTCACGCGAACCCACGCATCGTGCACGCAGTCGAGGACGAACGCATCGTCGCGTCGCATGCGGCTCTCGAGATAGCGAAAGAGAAGATCGAAGCGGGCCTCGTAGAGCGATGCCAGCGCAGCGCGCGAACCGGACGCGACGCCCGCGGAGGTGCGTCGCGCCCAGTCGTCGTCGATCGTCTGATCGTCGCGTGCGGGCATGCTCGGAGGGCATCATGGCCGTCTTGACGATTCCGAGCGGGGCGGCGTGGGCTGCTCGGTTGGCTGCGAAGCGGGTCGGCTCGGCATTTCGATGAGCGAATTCGGAAACTTCGCCCGAACGATCTGGGCGGCGGTCTCGATCTCGTCTGGGGTGCCCTGCACGATCAAGAGGCGGCTCGGTTCGTGGAACTTCGCCTTGAAGGTCGTGCTACGACCGTCGAGATCGACCGCGACCTGCATCGCCGCGACGATGATGTTGAGCTGCTCGCCGAAATCCTTGTCGGTGCTGATCGAGAGATTGATCACCACGCGCTGGTTGGGCAACTGGTTGGCCGAGGCGCTGCCGTCGACCCGGCGGATGATGCAGACGGCCTGGCGGAACTGTTCGATCGGGAAATCGGTGGTCAAGCGAGCCCCTGGGAGAAACGCTGCGCCCGATCCGATCCACTCCGTCTTCACCCGAAGCCGCGATTTCGATCCGTCCGAAATCGTCACGCTGCCGGGAAGGGCGAAGGCGCTCCCCAGATCGAGGCGATTCAGTTGCACCGCCGGCATGGTCGCGGATCGGAGTTCCGGCGGATCAAAGAGCGGCTTCGGCAGCCCGAAGTGGCCGACCAATGCGTCGATGTAGGACCCGAGCGTTCCCCCCTTGAAGTCGAGGGTGATCGTGCGGCGCATGAGCTTCGCGTTCTCGAACTCGCGCTGGCTCCACTCGACGCGCAGCAAATCGGCCAAGCGGCTCCGGAGCGGGTCGAGGTCTCCTCCTTCCCATCGAAAGCTTCGAATGCGATCATCAGAATCGGAGTACAGGAACACGCTGTCGGGGAGGCCGAGCGTCTGCCGCAACCTTCCGGGGTAGGTCTCCTGCTCGGTGTCGCTCATCGTGCGGTAGAGCTCGGTCTCGATGACGAGCTGTCCGTCCTCCACCGTGATGGAGCCGGTCTCGACGACGCGCGGCGCTTCCTCTTCGATCGCATCGGGGGACTCCTCCGCCGGCGGATCGTTCGGCGTCGGGCTTTGCGGGCAGGCGAAAGCGAGGGTGGCAACGAGAAGAAATGGGGCGATGAGCATGGGACCTCCAGTCGAAGGACGACGCCGCGGGCGGAAACGCGACAACCTTCGCGTGATTTTCGCACGCTCTCAAACGACTGCCGGTCCCGACCCAAGCGAGTCAGATCAGATTAGATCATCGCTTCGTCGACACGAGATAGAACCGGCTCACGACAGCGTTGAAGACGCTGCCGTCGTCGCGCTCCATCTCGTAGGTGCCTTCCATCGTGCCCCACGGGGTCTCCAGCGGGCAGAAGCTCGAGTACTCGAACTTCTCGCCTGGACCGAGCTCAGGGAACTGGCCGACGACGCCCGGGCCCTTGACCTCGTGGCGCTCGCCGTCGGCGTCGACGATGAGCCAGTGGCGGCTGCGCAGCTTGGTCTTCGTCGCACCGTCGTTGGTGATCGTGATGTGATAGGCGAAGAGAAACTTGCCCTGCGCCGGATCGGACTGCACGGCGAGATAGCTCGGCACCACGCGCACGCGAACGCCCTCCGTGGTCGTCTCGGATCCGTGGAACTTGGCGTGTTCGACGGGGGCTGCGGATGGGCTTGGCGAGACCGGCTGGCTCATGGTGTCGGCGCGAGAGGAATCGGCAGAACGCTGCCGTGGGCGGTGCGGAAGGGCCGAGTATAGACCCAAGGCAGGGTGAAATCCCACAGACTTCAGTCGTTCTCGCCGAGCAGCCGCCCGAGGGCCCTGCCCGGTTCGGGCTGCCGCATGAGGTACTCGCCGATCAGGGCGATGTTGACGCCATGTTCGCGGAGCCGCTTGAGGTCGTCGCGACTGGTTATTCCGGACTCGCTCACCAGCACATCGCGGTTCTCGACGAGTTCGACGAGCCGGAAGGTGTGCGTGATGCTCGTCGTCATCGTCGAGAGATCGCGGTTGTTGATGCCGAGAAGCGAATATCCGGCGTGCGGGAATCCGATGTGGTCACGGACCTTCAGCAGATTCTCGACCGAGTGGACCTCGACCAGCGTGGTCATGCTGAGTTCCGTCGCGAGGATCTGAAGATCGATGATCTCGCCTTCAGAGAGCACTTCGGCGATGAGGAGAATCGCATCCGCGCCGGCGGCGCGGGCTTCCCAGACCTGGTACTCGTCGACGATGAAGTCCTTCCGCAGCACCGGCAGCGGAACGGCGTCGCGAATCCGCTGGATGTAGGAAAGATGCCCGCCGAAGTCCTCCTCGTCGGTGAGGCAGGAAATCGCCGACGCTCCGGCGTGGTGATAGGCTTGGGCGATGGCGACCGGGTCGAAGTCGGCGCGAATGATGCCTGCCGACGGACTCTTCCGCTTCACTTCGGCGATCACCCGCGATTCCTCGTGGTGGTGAGCGTCGACGACGGCGCGGAAGAAGTTGCGGGCCCTCGGCATTCCCTCGCAGCGTGCACGGAGTTCGTTCATGGGCACCGTCGCCTTCGCGCGAGCCACCTCCTCGCGCTTCCTGGCCACGATGCGATCCAACGGCGAACTCATGCTCGAACTCCCGAGCGAACCCCGCGCGAGGTCCGCGATGAATGGTGCCGGTCTGACCCGCTGCGCCGTCGGCGTTGCGTCTGTGGCCGTGGCCGCACGCACCGCACATGCCTTCGACGGAGGGGAGGTTATAGCGTCGAACGACGCGGAGAACCAAGCGGCCTCCGCGGCCCCGGTGGCCCCGGCGGGAGAGACAGCAGGAGCGGCCGCCGGCTGGCCGATCGTTGCGATCACCGTCCTCCTCGCCGCGGTCGTGCTCGTGGTCGCACGCCGTCGCGGCTGGCTGCGGCTTCCGTCGGCGGATCCCCGCGCCGACCAGGTGACGCTGCGGCCAGGCGGACAGCCCCTCTCGACCGACGCGGCCCTCTGGTTCGCGGCCCTGTTCCTCCTGCAACTCCTCGCTCCGGCGATTCCGGTCGGCCTCCTCCAGGGTTCCGTCGCAGCCGACACCCTCGCAGGCCGGGCGACGCTCCAGTGGCTCGCGTACGCGGCGCAGCTTCCCTTCGCGGTCATGATCCTCTTGCGACTCACCGGCTCTCTCGGGACGCCGCTCCGGGCTGCTGCGACGGGGGCGCTCGCGCTGGCCTGCGCCGCACCGGTGATACTCGCGGCCTCGCAGATTGCATCGATCATCCAGCAGGTCCTGACGAGTGCGCGGCCCGACGAGCTTGGGCACGAGACGCTGCGGGTCCTCCTCGACCGTCGCGGCGATCCATGGGCGTGGGCGGTGATCGCCGCGGTGACCATCGGTGCGCCGATTCTTGAAGAGATCGCCTATCGCGGCGGCCTGCACGGACTGCTGCGCTCGCTCGGTATCGGACCGTGGGCAACGGTTCTGCTCGCGTCGGTGTTCTTCGTCGTCATGCATCTCGGGATGATCCCCCGCGACGCAGCCGGCGGAGCGCTCGCCGGGCTCTTCGCCCTCTCCATCCTGCTCGGCCTGCTGCGCGAGCGCACCGGCGGGCTCGTCGCGCCGATCGTCGCGCATGCCCTCTTCAATGCCGCCAATCTGATCCTCGCATGGCTGCTGACGCCCGCTCCGTTATAGTTCGCGTCCCTATGGCAGCAGCAGCGTCGTCGCATTCGAAGCCCCGCATCCTGACCGGCGATACGCCGACCGGCATGCTGCACCTCGGCCACTGGGTCGGCAGCGTGAAGCGCCGCGTGAGCCTACAGGACTCGCACGATTGCTACTTCATCATCGCGAACATGCACGCGTACACGACGCGGGTCGAGAAGTCCGAGCAGATCCGGAAGGACTCGATCGAGATCGTGCGCGACTATCTTGCGATGGGCATCGATCCCGACCGGGCGACGATCTTCCTGCAAAGCGAAATCCCCGCGATCGCGGAGCTCACCTTCTTCTTCGCGATGCTCCTGCCCTTCAATCGCGTGATGCGCAATCCGACGCTGAAGGACGAGATCAAGGTGAAGGATCTCGGCGAAACCTACAGCTTCGGTTTCCCGCTCTACGCGGTCGGCCAGACCGCCGACATTCTCGCGTTCCGCCCCGTCGGCGTGCCCGTCGGCGAGGACCAGGTGCCGCACCTCGAACTCACCCGCGAGGTCGCCCGTCGCTTCAACCAGATCTTCTGCGGCGTGAGCGATCAGGCCGAGGACGATGATCATGTGAAGCTCGGCGGCGTGCTGCCCATCCCGCGCGCGGAAGTCGGCGAGGTCGGTCGACTCGTCGGCACCGACGGCGTCAACAAGATGTCGAAGTCGCTGAACAACGCGATCTTCATCAGCGATCCGGCGAGCGAGGTCGAGAAGAAGGTGAAGAAGATCTTCACCGGTCGCCAGAGCGCGACGGAGCCGGGCGACATCAACAACGCGCTCTTTCAGTATGTGACCACCTTCCACAGCGACAAGGCTCGCGTCGAGGAGTTGAAGCGAAAGTACGCGACCGGCGACAACATCGGCGACGGCCACATCAAGGTCGAGCTCGCCGCCGAGCTCAACAAGATGCTCGAGCCGATGCGAGCTCGCCGCAAGCAGTATGAAGGCAAGGACGATGTCATCCTCGACATCCTCAAGACGGGCACCGCCCGAGCCAACGCGATCGCCGAAGAGACGCTCGCGATGGTGAAGGAAAAGGCGAACCTGATCGCCTTCCCGCGGTCGCTTTCGTTTCGGTGAGAGGGGATCGCGGCGACGACGGCTCGATCGTCGAGTGGGAGAAAGGCAATCGAAGCAAAACGCCCGTCGGGTACGACGGGCGTCTTGATGAGGTCTGTCACCGCGAGGGCTGAGCTCGCTTTCTCGTTGCTACCGAGCCGACCAGCCGCCGAGCACTTCTGCCAGATCGGCCGGTCCGATCACGCCGTCACGATCGAGGTCGGACGCTGCAACCGCGGCGTCGCGCCGGTCGCCCCAGTTCTCCAGGACGAGCATGAGATCAGTGCGGCCGACGGAGCAGTCAAAGTTGACATCGCCCGGCGGCGTGAGCGAACGAATGAAGTACTCGTAAGCGCCCGGGCCCACGCCGGAGACGATCATCTCGCCGTAATCATTGATCGCTTTCCCGGTCTTTGCCAAATTTGACCCGTGCTGCTCGGTCGCCACCGCGAGGAGATCGATCAGCTCGCCGTGCCGCCACAGAATAGCCCGCGTTTTGAACCAGGGAGAACAGGGAACCCCATCGCAATTGCAGATGCCTCCCTGGCAGAGCGAAGTACCGAACGCGTGTCCCTGGTCGGTGACATCTCTGTACCAAATGCCATCGTTGATCAGGATTGGCTCGAAGACGATCGGATCGCCATCCGTCATCTCAAGCGTCCGAAATCGCGGCTGCACGACACCTTGGATCTCCATGAGGGTGAAGCAGCGGCCGAAGATCCGGCCATCGGGGGTCGCCGCCCATCCTTCGGCCCGAAAGTAGGGAAGTTCGACAGCCTGCGTGATGACCTCTCCGGTGGTGATATCCCACCGAAAGGCGTCGTTGTTCTGCCAACCCGGAATCGTCTCTGGTGCACCGATCGACCCAACGACATAGCCGGGGTGACTCCCGCGACCGCGGCTTCCCCCTCGCGCGAGGGCATAGACATCTCCCGCACCGAGGCTCTCCGGCAACGGAAGAAACTCGCCGTCGCGCCACGCGAAAACCCTCACCCACGGGGCTTCGTTGAGATAGGCGATGCCATACACCGTGTCATCTTCAAGAATCCCCGTCACCACGAGCGCCCCGTCCCGCGGCTTCGGTATCACGGTGTACACACCGTCGCGGTAGATCCAGCCCTGCGAGGGGCCGCCGCCACCCTGCGGGTAGCCGGTGCCAGCGATCGTGCCACGCTCATTGATGCCATTGGCAACCGACTGGCCGATCGGAAGCGGAAGCAGCACGACGCCCTCCTTCTCGCTCCAGCGGACGGCTCTCTTGGCGCCCGGATTGCACCAACTGGAGCTGCCGACGGCAACGCCACTATTGTTTATCGAGGCCAGCGAGGGTGATGACTCGAAGCAGCCGCTCAGATTGATCGGAATGAATTCAAATCCGCACTGGCTGTCTGGGACATCTCTTGGGGGGGCGTCCGAAAGAGCCACTGATCGCGATGGACACGAGAGGACGAGAGCCAGCGCACTCGTCATGGGCAACAACCACTTCACGAGGCACCTCCGATCAGACCGAGCAGAACCGTACTGCGATCCTGCTCGCTCAGCGAGCCAAGCCATTGAGCGAGTTCCTCGACGGACTCGAACCCGAGGGCGGCAGAGAGGCTTCGATCGATGCGTGGCGTCGCGCGCCGTGCGATTCGCGTACGGGACTGATTGGGGGACCGTGTCGACACGCCGTTCATCTCCACAAACATGACGCGGGGCGGAGGAATCGTGTGCAGTACAACTCTCGCCCGCTTCTCCAACCTACTGCTCGGTATCGGACGAATCAAGGGTTGTTCAGAGAATGCGTTCGATGTTTGCAGAACGCTCGCGTTGAAATCCCTTGGAGAAGCGATCGCTGGCCACGAATGACCGCTCGGAGCTGAGTTTGGCGCCGCGTCCGTTGCGAATTGCCAACGCGATCGCCGAAGAGACGCTCGCGATGGTGAAGGAAAAGGCGAACCTGATCGCCTTCCCGCGGTCGCTTTCGTTTCGGTGAGAGGGGCTGATGGGTCGATTGTGCTCAAATCGGTCGATTTCGGGAGAGGCCCGAACGCAGCGTGCGAATAGCATGGCGTTCGGAGATTCACCTTGCTGCGTGCGCCTCGACAAACAGCCTTTGGCGCCATCGTGCCAGTCTTTTCATGCGTTCTTGCCGGCGCATCGACGGTCGCACGAGCTGCGGTGACCGAGTGGACGAATCCGCGGGGCGGGGTGTGGTCCGATGCGGGCAACTGGTCGCAGGGCGTTCCGTCTGCGGCGGACATTGCCATCTTTCCGGAGTTTGGACGCGACGGATATGTCGTCCTCCTCAACGGTGCGCACCTCGCCGAGAGCTGCGTCGTGGAAGGAACGGGGGTCACGCTGACCGGTGGGTCGCTGCAAGTCGCGGGACTCCTGCGCGTGGGCGACGCCGATGGCGCATCGCTGAGGGTTCTGGCGGCGACGCTCGCCGGGAGCGATGTGCGCATCGGTACGGACGGAACGAACGGCGCGATCACGCTTGCCAATGGGGCGACGTTGTTCGGCGTTCAGTTCAGCCTCGCAGACTCGACGATGGCAGACTCGAACGGGGATGAAGGTACGGGATCGTGCAGCATCGCCGCGGGCTCTGGTGCCCTTTTCGTTACGGCGACGCTGCGGGAGCGGGGGAACTTGGTCCTCGAGGCGGCCGCCGAAGGCCTTGCGGCGCTCAGCGCAACGCAGCTCGCCCTCGGGGGCGACTTGTCCATCACGCTCGCGCCGGGGTACGCGCCTCCGGCGCCGCCCATTTCGCTTCTTCAGTCAAGCGTTCCCGTGACCGGCTCGTTCACGACCGTCACCACGCCGTCGGTCGACGGAGTCCAGTTGGCGATCAGCGCCTCGTCGTTCCAGATCTCGCTTGCCGCATTCGATCCGTTCGTTTCGTTCGAAATCGAGAGCGGCGTTCTTCCCGCATATGTCGGGTTCGACCATCCACTCGTGGCGCGCGGAACACGGCTCTCTGGCTCGGTCGGGACGCTCACCGCCGCAACCGATTTCGAGATCATCGATGGCGATTCGAGTGTTCTGCTCGATGGCGATGACTTCATTCCGCTCGGCGAGGGTTCGTTCTCAGTTCGTGGTTCGATATCGATCGAAGGGCAGTTCCTCGAGGCGACGACGGCGATCGCTGCGTCGTCCGAGCTGCCGATTCCCTATCGACGGATCGATCGGGCGGCGGATGGAACTCCGGCGAACTTCGAGATGTCCGCTGGATCCTCGCTCGGCGAGACCGCGCCGGACATGACGCCTGACGGGCGATTCGTCGCCTTCGCGAGTTTCGCGACGAATCTGGGCGAAACGGACTTCGATCCGACGAAGGCGAACATCTTCGTGAAGGACCTTTGGTCGGGCGCTGTCGATCAACTCGACGACGAGCTGCCGCTCGCGCCGCTCGCGACACAGTCGTCCTTCGGCGCGTCGATCTCCGATGATGGCCGATTCGTCGTCTTCGCTCGAGCGGTCGAAGGGCCCCCATCGACAACGATGATCTGGATCCATGACCGAACAACCGGCGAATCGACGCCTCTCTGCGTCGACGGGGCGGGGCAACCGATAGCCGGTGCCGCGAACGAGCCGTGGATCTCCGCCGACGGAATGACCGTGGTCTACACCGCAGCGAAGTGCGGACTCGTCGAAGGAGTCGTCATGACGGTTCCGCAGATCGTCGCGCATGACCGGTTGACGGGCGTCACGACGCTCGTGAGTCGCGCGCCGGATGGTTCGCCCGCGAACGGAGCCTGCTCTGCTCCCTCCGTCTCCTGCGACGGTCGATTCGTGGCGTATCGAACCTTTGCGACCAATTTGATCGACGGCCCGTCGGGCGGCGCGGGCTCAATCGTGCTACACGATCGATTGCTCCACACGAACGAGCGCATGGACCGAAGCGCTGATGCTCCTGCGAACGCATCGAGCTTTGATCCGTCGATCTCCTGCGACGGCCGCTTCGTTGCGTTCTCAAGCCTTGCGAGCAATCTCGGCGAGCCGAATCCCGACACCCGACGCGACCTCTTCCTCCGTGATCGACTGACGAACACGCTCGTCTTCGCGAGCCCGGATGTGCCGGGCGTGGGGGGGCAAGTCGATTTCGTCCGGCCTTCTGTGAGCGATGACGGCGCGTTCATCTCCTGCAATCTGATCGAGTGGGGAGCGATGCGGCCGATCCTCGTCAATGTCGATGCGATGGTGAGTCAGGACCTCGCCCTTTCGCCGTGGGGAGCGTGGCCTGGCGGCGATGTGGGCACGATTGCGGGAATTTCGCGGACGTGGATTCGCGGCGACGGCTCGCTTGTCATGTTCCTCGCTACATTGCCCGGCCTCCTTCCAAACGAGCCGCCGGGTGAGCCCTATGCGCCCTACGCCCTCGGGCTTGTTCTTCGCGATCTCGCGAATCGGCTTGCCGCCGATCTTGACCGAAGCGGCGCGGTGGACGCCGCGGATCTTGCGATCCTGCTCAGTGTCTGGGGAAGTCTTGAAAGCACGGCCGATCTCGACGGCGACGGAAGCGTCGGCGCGGGCGACATCGCGATCCTGCTCGGGGCGTGGTCGAGCTGAATCGTGCCGATTCAAAGCGGCCGGCAAGGCAAGTGCCCACTGCCGCCCGCCCCTGCCCCGTGCGACGATGCGCTGATGGTCATCGCCTCGCTTGCCGTCGCCGTCGCGTTCCTTCAAGCGCCCACGGCATTGCCCGAGTCACGACCGGTGCAGCCCGCCTCCGCGCAGCCGGCCGATGCCGCCCGAATCACGATGGCCAGCGCGGCGAGCGAACTACTCGCCGCGCTGCCGTCTGAGCAGCGAGCGAAGGTGACGCGTGCCTTCGACGATCCCGAGCGCACGACCTGGGGCTTCACGCGTCGGCCGCGGCAGGGGCTGTATCTCTCGGAGATGAGCGAAGCGCACCGAGCCCTGGCGATGCGGCTCGTCGAGAGCGGGCTCTCGAAAGAGGGTATCGAGCGCGTGCGACTGATCCGCATGAATGAGGAAAACAATCGCACCGAAGAGGCCGCGAGGAACGAGCCCGCGACCTACGGCGCCGACTTGTACGCGCTCCTGATCTTCGGCGATCCGAGCGACGCCACGAAGCCGTGGGGCTGGCGCTTCGAAGGCCACCATATCGGTCTCCACTTCAGTTCGCTTGCCGCCGAGACGACGACCACGCCGCTCTTCTTCGGGGCGTTTCCGGCGGCGCTCGCGGCCGGGCCGCACAAGGGTTCGCGACCGCTTGGCGCCGTGCAGGACGCTGCGCTCGACCTGCGGCGTCGACTTTCGCCTGAGCAGGCGAAGCAAGCGACGGTCGCTGACGGGCCACCCGCCGACATTCTCACCGGCCCGGGGCGCGAGCGCTCGCTGCACGATGGAAAGCCCGTCGGCGGCATCGCTATGGCGGACCTCGGTGCCGCCGAGCGTGACATCCTCTGGGCGCTCGTCGTGCGACATGCGAGCGATCTCCGCGGCGATCTCGCCTCAGACGAGTTGCGACGCATCAAGGCCGCCGGCACCGAAGGGATCCGCTTCGGTTGGGCAGGCGAGCCGGACCTTGCCAAGCCGCACTACTACCGAATCGTCGGACCCACCTTCGCGATCGAGTTCGATTGCAGTGCGGGCGACCCGAACCACCTCCACTGCGTCTGGAACGACCCGGTCCGGAACTTCGGCGATCCGCTCCGCGAGCACCTCGAGCGCGACCATCGACGCGAGAAGCCGAAGGAGTAGGTTTGGGACGCAGGCCGCACGATCCGCGATTGAAGAAATTCTTGCGAGGGAGACACGCGACACACTAGACTAAGACTGGCCCCGGGGCCCGCAGCGATCGGCCGAGAGATGGCATTCTCGTTCGGATATCGCTTGAGGTCCTGCCGCCGTGCGCAGTTGTCCGCCGTCGTGACCCTCTCCTGAGCTCTGCGTGAGTTCGTACCGAGACGGGAAGCGATCATTTCTTCGGACGACGCGCGAAAGCGAGGCATCATGCGATTGACTGCTTTGGTTGCCGGCCTGGCACCGCGTACTGCGCCCCTCATCGGGTTCCTCTGTGCCGCAACGGCGTTGCCATGCTCCACGGCATCGGCGGCCACAACCACTTGGACCAATCCAGGCGGTGGTGCGTGGTCCGATCCCCTCAACTGGTCTGCCGGCGTTCCGCAAGCGGGCGACGCCGTCGTCCTGCCGGGGCTCGATGGCGACGGCTACACGATCACCGTGAACGGAACGGTCGCGTGTGCGTCGCTCGATGTAGCTGCGACGCTCGCCGGTGGACCGATCACGCTGACGGGAGGGTCGATCGGCGTCACATCGCGGACGGTGATAGGCGGATCGGCGGGCGACGGCGCGCTCATTCTCGATGGAGCATCGCTCAACAGCCTCCTTCTTGACATCGGGGTCGATGCATCCGGCGCTCTGGACCTTCGCGGAGGCAGCTCGGTCGGTGCAGCGCTCGCGCGAGTCGGCGACGGCGGCGAGGGACGCTTGACGGTGGGTTCCGACGCGAAAGTCTTCGGCATCATGTGGATACTCGAGAGCGGATCGCGCCTTGAGATGGCCCTCGCGCCTTCCACCGACAAGCCGATCGATGTCACGGACTTCACCCAAGGCGGCATTCTCGAGATCTCGCTGACGCCTGATTTCGATATTCCAACCTCCGGCCAGACGCTCATCAAGACGATGTTCGGTCTCGGCGGCGCGTTCTCCTCGGTGACGATCCCGAGCATCAGGGGCTACGAGCTGCCGCTCGTCATCGGCCCGACCGTCATGACGATTCCGGCGTTCGACCCGATCCTCGAGGCCACGATCCTCGCGCCGAATCTTCCTTTCGTCGTCGGCTTCGACAGTGACCTGTGGGTCGAGGAGATTCGGTATTCGGGTGCGGTGACGACCTCGTGCTGGTGGAATCCCTGCGCATACGAGTGGGCGGTCACATCGGGCAACGCGGCATTCGAGGGCGATGTGCTGCGGGCGTTTGGCCCGGGCCCGGTCACCGTCGAGGCGACGCGTGAGAGCAACGGCATGCAGACCGTCGCGTCGACCACGGTTGAGGCGTTGGCGGAATCGCCGTTTCGCATCCGACGCCTCGCGGTCGCACCCGACGGCGCTGCGCCGGGGAACACGGTTGAGTGGAGCCCGCGCGGTCCGCGGGCGAGTGATGATGGTCGATTCACTGTGTTCGCTCACCGAAGCGTGCTTGGGACCGGTCCTGCGTGCGATCCTCATCCGACGCAGCCTGACATCCTCATCCATGACGCGAGCACCGGGAGCGTCGAGTGCGTGAGCGTCGGCGTTCCCACCGCGCCGAACGCCAACCCCGACATCTCCGGCGACGGGCGCTTTGTCGTCTTCACCAACGGCTCAGGCAGCGCGTCGCAGGTCTGGCTGCATGATCGCTGGGCCGGCGTGTCGACGCGTCTCTCCCAGTCACCCGACGGTCAGCCGGGCAATGCCGGATCCGCATGGCCCTGCCTCTCGCGGGACGGCTCGGTCGTCGTCTTCACCTCGAAGGCCACGAATCTCGGAGCGGATGTTCCGTCCGAGGTCGAACAGGTCTACCTCTATGAGCGAATGACGGGACAGATCTCGCTGATCTCGAAGGACGCGTCCGGCGAAGCGGGCAGCGCACCATCGGGTGTGCCCTCGGTCTCGGCTGATGGGCGCTTGGTGGCGTTCTCGACCACAGCGCCGAATCTCATGGATGGCGTCGTTGGGCAGCACATCGTGCTGTTCGATCGGTCCGCAGGAACGCTTGAGATCGTCGATCGCGCGACCGACGGCACGCTCGGCAACGGAATCGCCGATCTTCCGATTCTTTCGGCGTCGGGCCGCCATGTGCTCTTGACCAGTCGGGCATCGAATCTCGATGCGAGCGATGTCGATTCGAAGGAAGATGTCTTCCTTCGGGATCGGATGACCGGCGTCACGACATGGGTGAGTCCGGACTTCCCGAGCGGCCCGATTCCGATGTCGTACATCGGCACCGCCTTGACGGACGACGGATCGAGCGTCGTCTATGCGGGCAGTTTCCCTGACGGTGCGGGCACGACCTTCCGTCTCTTGCGTCGATGGGTGGAGACCGGCGAGTCGGACTGGGTCGCCGCGTCCCCGTGGGGCGAACCGAGCCCGGTTGCAGGCTCGTTGACGCCGTTTACCGCGTCCGACAGCCAGGTCCTCTTCTTCGCCCCACAGTTCAACCTCGTTCCCTTCGTCACCAGCATGAGTACGCAGCCGTTGGCTCGTCTCTACGGACCGAGTCAGCAGGGCGACCTCAACGGAGACGGAGTCGTCAACGCTGGCGACCTCTCGATCCTTCTCGCCGAATGGGGATCGATTGGCTCGACGGCCGATCTTGATGCCGACGGTGTTGTCGGCGCTGGCGACCTCGCGATTCTCCTCGCAGCGTGGTCGGTGTGACCGCGTGCGGTCGATCGGGGTGCACGGGCGTCCATGGTGAATGGGATTCGGCAAGTCAGTAGGCTATCGACATGTCCTCTCCCGGAATCCCCGCTGTCCCGCCTGCGCTGCTCACGGACCTGCTTGCCGCCGCGGATCGGATCGCCGCGAGCGACGCTGCGAGCGCCGGTCCGCATTGGGGGGCGATGCACAAGCTGCTTCTGAAGGCGAAGGTACCGCCGGCGGAGATCATGCCGCTTGTTGCGGGGCGCGACGCAGCGGGTCTCAAGCGACTGCTCGCGCGGCTCGCGGGAAGTCCGATTGTCGAAGACGCGCCGGCCACCGCCGCCGAAGCGAAGCCGGTCATCGATCCCGACACGCTCGCCCACGCGATGAAGGCGTTTCGCAATCGGCTTAAGCTCACGCGGCTCGATGCCGAGTCGCGGCTCGGCGTCGGTCCGATGAGCGGCGGCAAGAAGCACGGCATCGATGCGATCGTGCCGCCGCGCGAGTTCCCCATCGCGGTATGGGAAGCGCTGGCAGACGCGGGCAAGTTGCGTCGCGCCGGCGGCGGCTTCTACGGACTCCCGGAAGAACTGAACCAGTCGTGACCGCCATGACACCAACACAACGGCCGCGCCTCAGGTGATGCCTGGGGCGCGGCCGTCGTCATGCTGCAAGTGATGGCTGCAAGTGATGTGACTCGTCGTCCTACCGATCAGCCCCACGCCCCGAGGAGCTGGGCGAGGTCGGCGGCATCGACCGTGCCGTTGTTGTCGAGGTCGGCAACGCCAGTTCCGCCCCACGCTCCGAGCAGGATCGCAAGGTCGGCGGCGTCGACCGCGCCGTTGCCGTCGAGATCACCGAAGACGCCGGCCGGCGGCGGAAGCTCGATCTGGCCGCGGAGCGCACCGCCCGGGAAGTCGGCGTTGTGCAGATTGAGGTAGTAGCCGCGCGGATCGGCGAGCACGGCCGAAATATTTGCCTCGGTCGTGTTGACCGAGTTCACCAGCGTGTTCGGGCCGCCGACGGTCGCGACGCCGAGATCGACGATGACCGGACCGTTCGATCCCGCGTCACCATCGTGAATGTGGAAGAGCGTCGGCGCTGCGATGTTTGCATAGGTGACATTCCACGAGACGCGATTCAGGCGCGTCTCGAACGTAATGAAACCGGTGGCGGATCCGTCGGGATCGCCCGCACCGACCTCCTGCGCTCCGGTCATCGCAACCGGGAACGCCGCCTGCATCTGCCCGCGCACCGCGCCGGCGGGGAACTCCGCGTTATGGATGTTCAGATAGAAATTGAGCGGCGCCGCGATCACCTGATCGAGGAGGGCGTCGGTCGTCGCGACGCTCCCGATGAGCGTGCCGGGACCGCCGGTCGTCGCCGCACCGAGGCCGATGAGGACGCCGCCGTTCACGCCGAGCCCGCCGGTGTGGATGTGCATGTCCGAAGGCGCAGCGATGTTCGTGTAGCTCAGGTTCCAGTTCACGCGATTCGAACCAGTGTCGAGCCAGACCGAACCCGTTGCGCCGCCGTCGGTGTCGCCGCCGCCGACTTCCTGCGCGCCGCGCAGGACGACCTTGAAGGGCACAGGCATCTGAGCCCGCACCGCACCGCTCGGGAAGGCCGAGTTGTGGATGTTCAGATAGAAGTTCTGCGGGTTGGTGAGGATCGAGGTCGCCTGCGAGGGCGTGATGAGCTTGAAGTTGCTGAGCGTGCCCGGACCGCCGCTCGTCACGACGCCCATATCGATGAAGACGCCGCCATTCGAGCCATCCTGGCCCGAGTGGATGTGCATGAGCGTCGGGGCGGTGATGTTTGCGTAGCTCAGGTTCCAGGTCATCGTGTTCGTCGTCGGATCGATGGTGATCGTTCCGGTGACGGTTCCGTCGGGATCGCCGGCGGGCGACTCCTGCGATCCGATGCCATCGATCGGAAAGGTCGTTCCGGTGGGGACGCCGGCCAGGGCCGACGAAACGAGTGCGAGGGCCGCGCTGGCGGCAACCATCCAAGGCGTTGCGATACGCAGGGTCATGTCTTCTCCTCTGATTGGCCACGACAGCGTGGCGGTGGGTGTGCGTCGCGATGCTACAGCCGAAGCCGGAAAGCGCTCAGGGAGATTGCAAAAACGCCACAATCTGAGCGGAACCCGCGCAAATCTCATCCGTCGCCACGAAAACCGCTGCGTGACTCCGTACTCCATCCGGGCCGTCCCCGTCGACTGTGGACCGTGGGTTGGGACGGAACGGATGGAGAAGTGCTCAATGGCAGAGTGGCTGCATCGTGAGGAGTCCGGGGCTCGCAGAAGCGACGCCGTTCGCCGGTCGGCAATGGGCCGGTCCGTCCTGACGCGCGTCGGCGCCTGCGCGGCGATTGGGGCGATCGCCACCGCCGCGTCCGCGGGAACGACGACTTGGATCGATCCGAGCGGCGGCGCGTGGACCGATCCGACGAAGTGGTCGAATGGCGTGCCGACCGCGTCTGACATCGCCGTCCTCCCCGGCTTCGCGGGCGATGCCGGGTACGCCATCACGCTCGCAGGCGCACACAGCGTCGCGACGATTCAGGCCGGCGGGCAGCTTGCGATGATCGAACTCGTCGGCTCTGGCTCGCTCGTCGCCGCGAACGGCTGCTATGTCGGCATCGCCGGTCCGGGCACGCTGCGGGTGGCCGGGCCTGCCGTGACGGTGCATGGTCCGGTCGTCGTCGGCTCGACCTTCGGGGCATCGGCCCTTCGCGTGGAGGGCGGAAGTGTGATGACCTCGACGACCCTTGTCGCGTCGGGCAATCCGGGCAACGCCGCAACCATTCGGCTCGCGGGCGAGGGCACCATCTACTTCGCCGGGGGCGGCATCACCGCGGGCGTCCTCGGACCGGGACAGCTCGATGTCACCGAAGGCGCCGCGCTCTCCGGTTCCAGCCTCACCCTCGGTGCGCAGGCCGGCACGATCATCACGCTCACCGAAGGCGCCACCGCTCCGATTCAGCTCTTCGGGCCGCTCAAGCGCGGCGGCGTTCTCGCGGTCACGCTCGATCCATCGTTTGAACCGATCGCGAATCTTCAGCTCCCGCTCATCGCCTCGCCGGTGCCGATGACTTCGGTCTGGCAGACGACGCTCCTTCCGCTCGTCTACGGGGCGTCGGCGATGGTCGTTCCGACCGCGCTTGGCGAGTACCTCCAGATTCCCGATCCGGCGATCGAGCTTGTGATCGAGCCGAACCCGATCGAAGTCGTCGTCGGTTCGGCGGTCGAGTTCGATGTCTACAAGCGAAGGCTTTCCGGCCTGCTCGAACTCGTCTGTTGCGACGGCGATGGCGACGGCGATCTTGCCTTCTATCAGAGCCCCCCTGGAGGCACGATCTTCGAGATCGACTCGGTGCCGCCCCACGCCGTGCTCGGTTTGGCCCAGGGCCAGGGCACGCTCTTCGCGAAGATCTTTCAGCCCGGTGCGGACCTCGTCGGTCAGGCGACGGTCAGCGTGGATGAACCTCCGTTGCTCGCCACGCAGCGCGTCACCCTCACCGCCTCCGGCGACCAGCTCTCGCTCGATACGCCATCGCTTTCACCGCAGCTTTCGATGAATACGCTGCGCCTCTCGGCTGACGGGCGCTTCGCCCTCTTCGCCTCCTGTGCTCCCGAACTACTTCCGGCGGGCTCCGACATCGGTCCCTGTCAGCTCTACCTCAAGGATCTGGACACCGGTTCGGTTGAGATCGTGAGCATCGGCCCGAACGCCCGGTTCGCCGGCTCGCCCCAGGCCGCAGCGCAGTTCCTCGGCGCTGACCTGAGCGCCGACGCCCGTTTCATCGTCTTCTCGACGACGGCGACGAACTGGACCGATCCCCCTGTGCCGGCCGCAGGCGAGGGCCAGATCTGGATGCGCGATCGCCTGCTCGGGGTCACCGAGATCATCACCGCGAACACCGCGTGGAGCCCTCCGGTGATGTGGAACGGCCAATCGACGCTTCCGCGCATCACGCCGGATGGCGCGTTCGTCGTGTTCGAGACGGCCGCGACGAACATCTTCCCGCTCGGCCTGAACGGCACGAAGCGCGACATCGTCCGCTGGTCGCGGCTCGACAATGCGTTCGCCGTCGCAAGTGCGCTCGAGGGCTATCCCGTCCTCAACGAGGGCAGCAGTCATCCGACGATCTCGGCCGACGGGCGCTTCATCGCCTTCGCCACCGCTGCGCCGAACGCGTTTCCCCCGGGATACGACCCCTTCCCGCTTCGGCAGCGCGTCTTCCGACGGGACATGACGATGCTTGCCCTCGAGGTCGTGAGCGTCCACGCCGACGGCACGATCGCCAACGATCGCTGCGAGCGGCCCTCGATCGACGCGAGTGGCATGGTCGTGGCGTTCGACTCGGTTGCGACGAATCTCGGTGCCGGCGCGAGTGCGGCGGGGCGTGTCTGGGTGCGCGACCTCGTCGCGCAGTCGACCGAGATCATCGATGTCTCAGGGGGCCCTGAGGGGCTGTCGGGCACGGCGAGCGCCCCGGTTCTCAGCGCCAATGGCCGCTTCGTCGCCCTCTCGGCCCTGCCGACGAGCAATCCGAGCGTGCCGCTCGTCAACGCGGCGGCGTTTCGCTTCGACCGCGTGTCCGGCGCGGCCGAGCGCATCGCCCGCAGCTTCAACGGAGCGCCGCTGGTCGGCTGCTATGCGGGCGTGGCGATGTCTGACAACGGGCGGTCGCTGCTCTTCGCCACCGCGGAAAACTCGGTCGTTCCGTTCGACACCAACGCGGCTGTCGACATCTTCGTGACCCGCCTCGCCGGCCTCCCCGGCGATCTGAACGGCGATGCAAGCGTCGGTCCCGAGGATCTCGCCATCCTGCTCGGCGCGTGGGGCCCGGCGCTCGGAAGCGTTGCCGCCGATCTCGACGGCGACGGCGTCGTCGGACCGGCCGATCTGGCGAGGCTGCTCGGTGCGTGGACGCCGTGACGCTTCGCGCCGGGCTCACCAGCGCAAGGCGGCCGTTGCCGAAGGCATCGCCCCATCCGCGCCGTAGAGCACGACGGTGAGGTCGATGGTCGAGCCGACCGCGGGGGCGGTCGTCCACTCGGGCGTCACGATGAAGCGATAGGTGTCGGTCACCGGGTCGTAGCGGATGGCGTGCGCCGAGGCCGTGGCGCAGTCGAACTTCCAGCGCTGCGAGGCCGGTTCCGCGCCGGAGGAGGCGACCGTGATGACGAAGGTGCCGACCGCCCGCGTCGAGGTGCCCGCGTCGTCGAGGGCCTCGATGCGTATCTCGATCGGGACCGCTGCGGGCGTCGCGTTCCCCGCGGCTTCCGTCGCAGTGTCCGTCGCGGCGCCCGTCGCGGCCCCCGTCGTGGCCCCCGTTGCAGCTGGCCGAGCCACCTTCGTCAGGGGCAGGATGCGAATCGATGTCGGCCAATGTGGCCACGCGCCGCGGGCATCGCGCGAGCCGAGCTCGATCGACTCCTCGTTGGCGATGCGAATGGCCTCGTGCGAGCCGCCAGCACACCCGCCGAGGATGAGCGTCGGAAGCGCCAGCGCGATCGACAGGAGAATCCCGGAGAGTGGCTTCGTCATGCGGGTCACCCGTGCGAGTGCAAGGCCATCCGGACGCGGCCCGGGTTCGGCCCACCGGAGGGCGTCAGGAGCCGGGGAGCTCCTCGACGACGCTGTAGCGATCGAGGTTGAGGGTCACGAGCTCGCCGTCGTCCTTGCGGATCTCGAGGCGGTCGAGCCAGAGGCGATCCTGATGGGCGTGGGCGAACCAGGAACCGGTCTTCGCCTGGCGGTAGCGGACGATGACGCCTTCGGTCGTGGTGGTCCAGACTCCCTCGACATGCGGAACCTGCTGGACCACGCGGATGCGGGTTCCGGGTTCGAACGCAGGCTGGTAGGAGAGGCTCTCAATCGACATGGCGGGCGGAGTATACCGGGGCGCTGTCACTCGAATCGCATCGCCTTCGCGCCGATCGTCGTCGCACTCCGCGACGCCCGCCACGCACCGTTGAAGAGCGTGGCGATTGAGCGGTTGAGGCTCTCGAGGGAGATCGCGTCGACCTCCTCGGCAAGCTCCCGGAGGGAACGCACCCGCCCCAGCCGGTAATAGTCGCCCGCGGCGGATGCCGCCCGTGCCGCGGTGCTTTCGCCGCTCATCACCAGTCGGCTCTTGTAGCCCACGACGGCGCGGTGGAACTCGTCGGCGTCCACGCCCGCCTCGAATCGCTCGACCTCGCGGGCGATGCAGTCAATCGTGTCCTGGGCCCGCTCGTGGGTGCTTCCGGCGTAGACCGAGAGCATCCCCCGATCCCGGCCGCCGGCGTAGCTCGCCCCGACCGAGTAGCAGAGCCCGCGCTTCTCGCGGACCTCGGTGAAGAGTCGGCAGGAGGTGTCGCCGCCGAGAATGCGCGTGGCGATGCGGAAGGGCGTCGCCAGCGGGTCGCCCTCGGGCGGGGCCCGGAAACCCATCGCGATGTGCGTCTGGGCGCTGTCGGAATCCTCGTGTGCGACGCCGCCGATCGGCGCCCGATACTCCTTCGGGTCAGCGGTCGAACCGCTCCAGCCGTCGAGCTCCCGATCGAGGACGGCCGCGACCGCGTCGGCATCGACATCGCCGGCGATCGCCAGGATCGCCCCACGCGGGCGGCAGCGGGTTGACCACGCGGTGCGGAGGGCGCCGATCGTCGCGCTCTCGAGCGCTGCGCGATCGCCATAGCCGGTGCGGTTGAAGGGGGCGGGCAGATGTCGCTCGCGGAGCCGGAGCATCACGAGCTGCTGGGGATCGTCGTCGAGCCCGTCAAGCTGCTGGAGGCAGAGGCTCCGCACCGGATCGAGATGCTCTTCGGGAAGCGTCGGGGCGCGCACGATCGAGACGAGAATCGGCAGGGCATCGACGACGCGCTTCCCGAGCATCGTCGCGGAGAGCTGGAGATGCACCGCGCCCGGTGAGGCCGCCCGCTGCACGCCGAGGCGATCGAGGACATCGCTCAGCCCGCGGCTGTCGCGTCCGCCTGCCCCGCGCAGGATCAGTTCCGAGAGCAGCACCGCCTGGCCGTCGCCCGCCGCACCCTCCGGATCCGCAGCGTTGCCGACCGGCAGGAGCCAGGTGAGGGCAGCGGACTTCGCGGTATCGGATCGCTCGACGAGGAGCGGCATCCCGCAGCGGAGTTGGATGACGCGGGCTGCTTCGGACGCATGGGCGGTGGCTGGCATGGAACGCGAACGATACGGGATCGCCCGCGGAAGATGCTGTCGTGCTAGCCCGTGAGTTCAAGCCGCGGCTCCGCCGTCGTCCAGCGCTCCCAGAGCATGCGGAAATCGGGGTCCTTCGTCGAGGCGAAGCGAAGGTCGCGGACGCCGGGCGGACCGATCAGCCGCAGGACGACCGTGCCATTTTTCAGCGCCGCGAACAGGATCGCGGTCGAGTCGGCGACGGTCCATCGCGAGCCGTCGCGCTGCCGAATCCAGCCCGGGCCGGCGACGAGATCGCGGCCCGTTCCGCGGAGGACCGGAATCGCGTTGCGCACCTTCGGCGAGCGGCTGAGGAAATAGGCGGCGAGGGCGACGAAGACGAGGGTGCCCCAGCCCTGCGAGAAGAGCGAGCCGCCCGCGGCACCGCGTCCCATGAGACTCAGAAGGGCGAGTCCGCCGAAGATCGCGGCGGAGATCAGCATTCCCGGCTGCGACTCGTCGATCGGCTCCGGCTCGAGGAGCGTTGCGGCTGGTGGCGGAAGGCTCTCAGCCTTCGGGTCAAACGAAGCGTCGACGATCGTGCTCGGCGGCGAACCGGTTCGTGCCGCAACGGCATCACGGAACTGCCGCCAACTCGCATCGGCACCGGAGCGCCGCAGGGCGAGCCGGTCACACAGCGCTGCCGCGTGCAGTTCCTCGTCGATCGCCCGCTCCAAGGAACTGGGCTCGCCGCTGCCCCGTGCTCCGACGAGCGCCGCGTGGGTCGCGCGCGTCCGGCGGCGCTGGTTGTGACGATCGACGAGCAGGACCGCCACACCGATCGCCATGGAAATCGCACCGCCGACCAAGACGGCGCGTCCGGCGGCACCGAACGCCGAGCCGCGGAGCATGAGTCCGACCATCATGCTGCCGAACGCGAGCGAGACGATCCCGATCATCATCCCGATCATGCGGCCGGTGACGAAGCCAAGCGGCACGAATGGCGGAACGGGTAGGACGAGAGACTGCGGCATGGCGTCGAACCTCTCCCGGGAAGCGTTCATCGCCGCGGAGGCGCCCGATCCGGCCTGGCTGGGGTCGCGGGGGAATCGATTGGGATCGATCTGGACCACTGGCAAGCTGTGCCGCTCGTACGGGTCGCGCGGACAGGACAGGGTAGCGAAGGGAGCTTCGACCGGAGAACCCGGGAAACCGCGGGAAGCTGGCAAAGCCAGGGCCCAGGCATGCCGACGGCAGCGGGAGAGGAGGCGCGGAGATTCCCGTCATGAGCTCTCGTCCGTCCCGATTTGTGTCCCGTGCGTTTCTGCGGCATCTCGTCTTCGACGCGATGATCGTCATCGGCGGGACCGTGCTGACGGTGATCGTGCTTGACTACCGCCATCGCACGGCTCAGGCCGAACTCGCCCTCGACGCGACGCGCAGTGCGGTGCGCCTCATGCAGGCGAGCGTCGATCTGCACACCGTGATCGAACGCGGCTCGCTCGAATATGTGGCCTATCCGCAGATGATCGAGACGCTCTGGTTCGATGATGCGGTGCCGACGAATCACCTTCTTCGGGGCGATCGGCCGTGGGTCGAGCTCGCCGCCGATGACGAGCGCGAGCTGCGCCATCCGCGGATCCCCACCGCCGACGGCGGTGCGCACGCGATGTTCTGGTACAACCCCGCGCTCGGCGTCGTTCGGGCACGGGTACCGCGCACGCTCTCCGATGCCGAGGCCCTTGAGCTCTACAACGAGGTCAATGGCACGCGGCTTCAGGAGCTGACCGCACTTGCGGGCTCCGACGAGCGCGAGTGAGCCGGACCGCCATCGCCTCAGGCGAAGGTGTCCTCGATCCGATAGCGGCCCGCGGGCTTGCCGGCGAGCCAGGCCGCGGCCCGCAGCGCGCCGCGGGCGAAGAGATCGCGGGTCGTGGCGCTGTGCTGGATGCGCAGGATTTCGCCCACCCCCGCGAACTGGACGATGTGGTCGCCGATGACATCCCCGGCGCGAATCGCATGGATCCGATCCGCCGCAACCGTTCGACCGCCTTCGGCGACGCTCGCCGCGAGCGCGAGAGCCGTGCCGGAGGGGGCATCGAGCTTCTTGGTGTGGTGGGTCTCGATGATGTCGATCGAGTAGTCGGCACCGAGGAGCCGCGCCGCCTCGCGGGCGAGATGGCGGGCCACGGCAACGCCAAGCGAGGTGTTGGCACAGACCATGACCGGCACGCTGCGCTCAAGCGCGGCGAGGCGTTCGAGGGTCGCCGACGAGAGCGCGGTGGTGCCGACCAGGAGTGCGATGCCGAGCCGTTCGGCGAGCTCGGCGGCCGCTCGGGTGCCCTCATCCGAGCTGAAGTCGATGATCGCCCGCGCATCTGCAAGCTTCGGTGAAATCGAGGTTTGCCGATCGCCGTCGCGATCGAGCAGGGCGGTCACGCGGACGCTTGGCATGTCGTTGGCGAGGGCGGCGATGCGCTGCCCCATCCGCCCCTTCGCCCCGTGGATGGCGAGGCCGATCGGAGCGGTGTGATCGATGCGCGCGGTACTCGATGGCATGGTCTGGTTCATCGTTGGTCGGTCGTCTGATCGGTGCGCCGCGCGGTGCGTGATGAGCGCTGCGGCGCGAGCGCGCTCATCGCGTTGAGGCTCGAACGGGGGGCGGAGGCTGGCGTGGCGTGCATCATGCCGACGCGCTCGCATGCGTCGCTTCGACGGGTGCGATGCGCCTCGGAGCGACCCTCAAGCGCGTCGTGATGGTCGACCCTGGGGTAGGACCTTTCTCGCGCCGCTTGAATCTTTTCTGTCAAGCGCCTTTTCTTCCGAGGCCGATAGGTGTACAACTTCCATGTCGGGCGCTCTGTTACGCCGGCGCTTGACTCGACTCCGACAACCTGAGCGTAACCACAAGGGAGCCAACCATGGCTGCGAAGAAGAAGGCTGCTAAGAAGGCAGCGAAGAAGACTGCGAAGAAGAAGACCGCAAAGAAGGCCGCCAAGAAGGCCGGCAAGAAGGCCGGCACCCGCCGCGCCGCCAAGGCCTGATGACACGGGTCTAGCCTCGCTCACTCGCTCGAACAGAGCGAACGCGAGGCAAGGAGCCGGCCCTCTCTGAGGGGCGACTTCTTCGACGGACAACTCGGGATCGTCGCTCCGATGACGAGCACGAGTCAGTCCGCAGGAACATAGCCGGAGATCGCAGCGATGCGGTCTCCGGTTTTTCGTTCGGCTCCGGAGCGGACTTCCGCGGCTTCTTCCGCGAGCTTTCCGCGAGCTTTCCGCGAGCCCGCTTCGCTCGCACTTCGTTCCTACCTCTTTCCTACTTCTTTCCGACTTCTTTCCGCCTGGGGGGGGGCCGTGGGCATCGGGCTCGCGGCGGAGCGGACCTTCTGCGAGCCCCAACGCGCGAGCGGGCTTCTTCGTCCCTGCCTATTGGCTGAGGCGGTGCAGGTCGTACAATCCGCAGCTCGCCCGTCGGTCGTCGCGCCCCATCGGGCTCGCGGCCGGAGAGGAGACGCCGGCATTCCGTCGCGTCCCGGGCGCCGCCAGACACCACTTCCCAGCCCCATCCCCAGCCATGGCTCACATCATCGCTGAACCCTGCATCGGCACCAAGGACACCGCCTGCGTCGAGGTCTGCCCGGTCAACTGCATCCACCCCGCCAAGGGCGAGTCCGGCCACGAAGGGGCCAACCAGCTCTACATCGACCCGGTCGAGTGCATCGACTGCGGCCTCTGCGTCGACGAGTGCCCCGTCCAGGCGATCTATCCCCAAGAGGATCTTCCCGCCGAGTGGACGAAGTACATCCAGATCAACGCCGACTACTTCAAGAACAAGAAGTGATCGCTCGAGGGGCTCATCGCTCCCTCCCATGCGACGCGTCGGTCAACGAACGAACGCACCCCCGGCCATCTCGCCATGACCGGGGGTGCGTCGCTTTCATCGGGAGCGGAAGCCGCGTTCGTCAGCCAGCCTTGCGGAGGCCGCTCTCGTCGTCGCGGGCTTCCTTCCAGACGCCGCTCGGGGAGTCCGGCTTCTCCGTCCAATCCTGGGCTCGCGGGCCGAGGTTCAGCTCGGTCGGCATCGTCTTTCGGTAGCCCATCTTGCGGATGATCTCAAGGACATCCGTCCAGGTCGGGAAGGTCTTGCCGTTCGCGTTCTTGAAGGCGTCGATCGCCATCAGGAAGAGGAACTGCTCCTGATTCATCTCGCCCTCTTCCGCACTCTTGACGAAGTCGGTGAGGCGACGGCCGGGGCCGCGGCGGCGCTCGAGCTTCGTGTCCGACTGAAGTGTTCGCCTGTCCACTCCCATCCGGCGATCGACGACCGATCCGGAGTGTGGGCTGATCGCATGCAGCGTCGGGGAGAAGGGGCCATCCTCCTCCTTCGAGAGCGCCAGCGGCATCTCGACCGGCTTTGCCGGCGGCATGCTGACTGGCGTTCCAACTGGCCGACCAAGCGGCTTGCTGGTCTTCTGTGGGCTGCCGGTCGTCGGTCCCGTGCTACCCGCGCGTGATTCGGACCGACCCTTCATGTTGTCGTCGTGCATGGTTCAACCCCTCCTCGGGCGGCCGCACCGATCGCCTCGCCGACGCCCATCCGTGGGACGCGATGGCAGGGAGGGGGCCGCTCGGTACACTTCCGCTCCACTTCCACTGATCGACCGGGAGCCCGATGCGGTTCGCCTCGCCCTGGCCGATTCGCGCCCGAATGGGAAGCCGACGCTCCGGCGACCGGTTGCCCGACCGGCATAGCCGGAAGACCCGCTACCGATCGACCCTCCGCATGGCTTCCGACTCCCGTAACGAGACGACCCTGAACTTCGGCGCTGCCGTGCTCGGATGGGTCGTTCCAGGCCTCGGCCAGATCCTTATCGGCGAGCGGAAGCGGGGGATCTATGTCCTCGTCGGCATCCTTGGGCTCTTCATGACCGGGCTTTTCGTCGGCGGCCTCGACTGCGTCGACAAGGATGAGGATCGCCTCTGGTTCTACGGTCAGGCCGTTGCGGGCCCGGTCGCGTTCGGCGCCGCATATGCGAATGACGCGCTCATCAAGAGCGGTCGTGCGACCGAACTCGTCCCGACGCCGCCGTCGATGATGGAGCAGAGTCAGAACCTGCCCGGACGCACCGTCCCGGCGGCGAAGGGGCTCGCCCACGCCAACGAGTTCGGCACGCTTCTCTGTTTCCTCGCGGGACTCCTCAATCTCGTCGCCATCCTCGATGCGTTGGTGCGCGTGAAGGGGCAATGTCCATACGACCGCAAGATGCCCGAGCGGCGCGCGGCGGGAGCGAACCCATGAGCGCACTCATGAGCGCGTCCATGGCGAACGCGATGCAGCACGCGATCGCGTGGGTGCCCTTCCTCGAGCCCTGGCCCGCAGCCCCGCGACTCTGGTGGCTTCTCATCCTGCCGCTTGCGCTCTTCCTCTCGATGGCGTGGAAGGCCGTGCGGATTCCGGACATGAATCGCTACTGGATCTCGGTCGCCGCGATGACCGGCCAGATCGTGATCGGCGTCATCGGCATCGCCGTGGCGCTCTACCTGCTCGTGATCGTGCTCATGCCCCGCTTGCCCGCCGAGTGACGCCAGCCCATTGACGCCAGCGGACGAGCAGCACGATCGGAAGTGCCAGCAGGGTGAACACGACAAGGTTGGCGATGAGGCCCGGCCACAGCACGATGACCGAGCTGGTCGGATGCTGGCCGAAGAATCGAGCGGCGGCCTTGGCCGTTGATGATCCGTCGTCGTCGTTCTCGACCGCCGGGATGAAGCCGCGCGTCGGGTCGGGCTCGACCCACTGCCGAGCGATCGCGAGCGACGGCCAGCCGACGGCCAAGGTGCCGACGCGCGGCAGGACGCCGGCGGCCGAGGGATCGCGGAAGGCCGCAGGCATCTCGGCCCACGCGGGAACGATCGGCGCATCGAGCGATGGATTCATCGACGGCTGTGCCACCCGCTCGATGTTGATCCAGTCGACCCCCGGAAGCTCGTCGCGGGCGACGAGGAAGTAGACGCCGTCGCGAATGTGAAGTCGCACGGTCTGGGGAACAGGACCGAACTCCTCGGGCAGTGCCGAACCGGTATCGGTTTGGGCATCGGTTTGGGCATCGGTTTGGTGCAGCGTGAGCTGGCGCCCCTCAACGCTTTGCAGGCACCACCAAACGCTCGCGGCGGTGGCAAGCCCGCCGAGCAGGAACGCAACCGGCAGTGCGAGGGCGATCGCACGAAGGACTCGCAGCCAATGTGGCATGAGGGAGGGATGGTAGCGACCGATTCTGTCGGTGCCCGCGTGCCGGTCCGCCGAGGTTCTCGGGCGCGTCGGAGGAAGGCCGAACCGCGTTCATGCCCCGCACATCGCGGTTTCAGCCCTGAATCGTCGGTGTGGCGCGCCTCTTGCGAACTCGCGGCCCGCGTCCGGAGTGAATCGCCGCCGATGAGGTGGTACGCCGGGCAGGAACCTGACGAGAGTGAACCCAATGGGACTGCTGCGAAGCCTCCGCCGAAAGCGCATCCGCTCGAAGAATCCGACACCTGAGTTTGCCCTGGGCCTGAGCGCGGTGCGGCACCTGCGGCGGCTCGATCCGGAAAGACGCGAGCGGGTCGAAAGCGACGCACGCGTCTTCGCAGCCGAAAAGTACTGGGAGGGATGCGGTGGCCTGAAGGTCACCGACGGGATGAAGGCGGTCGTCTCGGCGCTCGCGTGTCTCCTCGTCACCGACAATCGCTCGACGCTCTTCGAGAACACCTCGTCGGTACTCCTCTATCCGGACCGCTATGTGGCCGGCCAGCAGACGACGCCCGATGGTGTCGTCGGCCCCGGCAGCGTGCGCCTCGGCGAGGCCCATGTGAACGGCCCGGTGATCCTGAGTTGGTCCGACACGCTACGCCACGCGACCCAGACGACCGGCCGCAATGTCGTGCTGCATGAGTTCGCCCACAAGCTCGACATGCTCGACGGACTCGTGAACGGCACGCCGTCGCTCCCCGAGACGATCACCCTCGATCGCTGGGTCGAGGTGATGAGCCACGAGTACGCGCTGCTGCGAAGCGAACTCGTCGCCGGCGTCATCCCGACGATCGATCCCTACGGCGCGACGAATCCCGCGGAGTTCTTCGCCGTCGCGACGGAGCACTACTTCGAGCGCCCCTTCGCACTCCGCTCCGACCGCCCCGAGCTCTACGACCTACTGAAGGACTACTACATCGTCGGCGGGTGATTCAGCGTTGATTCAACACAGAGCACGGCTTTCTGCACCAATCACCCAGAGAACCACAGAGGCTCAACCCGAAATGGGCGGGCACAGAGGATGCGGGATTCTGCACCAATCATCCAGAGAACCACAGAGGCTCAGAGGGCACAGAGGCAGCACAGAGAAGGCAAAGCGGAGACAGGTTGCGCGCGCGTTGATGGAGACGTGCCTGTGCCAGGGGGCTTGAAGCGCGCAGGCGCTTGGCACCGTGAGAATTCCCGACTCAAGTCAAGTCCGGTCTGCGCCTACAAGTTTGTGCAACGAGTTCCCTCTTTCCGTTGGCTTCTCTGTGCTGCCTCTGTGCTCTCCGTGCCTCTGTGGTTCTCTGGGAGAAGGCGAGTTCAGCGCGCACGCCGCACGCCCGCGCCCGGGCGTTCGCCCTTGGCGATGGGCTGCTTCGCTCGGCCGCCTCGGTATTGATGCTTGCTCTTGCCCGCGCGCTTCGTCGACTTCTTCTTGACTTTCGCCGCTCCGCCGGTCGTGCCGCGTGAGCCTGGACTGCGCTTCTCGGCCTCCTCGATCGCCTCGGCTTCCTTCGCGTCGCGCATCGCATCGTCCATCGCCCGCTGGGCGGCGCGGGCATCGCGCTTCACGATGCGATCGAAACGCTCGCGATCCTCCGGCCGCATCCAGGGCGTCATGTCCGGCGGCGGCGTCGGTGCCAGTTCCAGCCCGGTGAGTCGGCAGAGCCGCCTCCAGCGTGCGTCCTCTTCGGGATCGCGGGCGACGAGCGTGAAGCTCTCGCCGAATCCGCCGCCGTGGCCGGCGCGGCCGACGCGGTGAACATATTCCTCGGGCAAGAGCGGGACATCGTAATTGATCACGGTGCGCACCGCGGGAATATGTAATCCGCGCGCGGCGACATCGGTGGCGACGAGCACCCGCAGGCGGCCGGCGGCGAACTCCGCGAGATCGTTCTCGCGCTGCGCCTGCGAGCGGTCGCCATGCACGACGCCGGTCGGGATCTTGTGTTTCGCAAGCGCGCCGGCGACCCAGCCGGTGCGGCGGCGCGTGCGGCAGAAGATGATGACGCCCTTGCGCTTGCCGCCGTCGACGAGCGCGAGCGCGAGCGAGGTCTTGAAGGCGTCATCGACGCGATGAAGATGCTGCTCGAGGTGCGATGCGGGGCGCGAGTGGCCGCCGGCTTCGATCCTCTGCGGCTCGCGGAGGAAGCGCTCGATGAGTCGGTCGACCATCGGCGGAAAGGTCGCGCTCAAGAGGAGAATCTGCCGCTCGGGCGGCATGCGTTCGAGAATGCCCTCGACCTGCGGAAGGAAGCCGAGGTCGAGCATGCGATCGGCCTCGTCGACGATGACATGACGGACATGGGCGAGCGACAGGACATCGAGGTCGAGGAGTTCGCGGACGCGGCCGGGCGTTCCGACGAGGAGGTCAAGGCCCTTCTCGATCTCCTCGCGCTGCGGCGCGAGCGGCGACTTGCCCCACACGGCAGCGACCTTGAGGAGCGAGCCGCGGACGAGCGCTCGCGCGTCCTTGGCGACCTGTTGGGCGAGTTCGCGGGTCGGACAGAGGATGATGGCCCGCAGCCGCGTCCTCGGATCGACGCGCTTCGCGGACTTTCCGCCGCCAGCCTTTCGCGGACCGCGAAGAAGCGGTGGTGGGTCCGAGAGCAGCCGATGGGCGATCGGCATGAGGTAGGCGAGCGTCTTCCCGGTGCCGGTCGGGGCAAGTCCGATCACATCGCCGCCGGTCGTCGCCGGCGGCACGAAGACGGCCTGAATCGGCGTCGGATGGGTGAATCCGAGGGCCTCGACCCCGCGCCGGACGAGCGGATGAAGCCCAAGCGACTCTGCGAAAAACTCGAAGGTGGGTGAGGGCGCGGAACCGGTCGTCATTGGGCGAAGCATACTCGCCGCGGCATGCGGACCCCATCGAGATGGGATCTTCGCTCGATGCAGTCACCGATCTGACTCAAATCCGCGCGGGCATCGGTCGATGACACGGCCCGGAGTCGTCCGTGACGCAGCGTCGCACCGGCGACGCCGCAGGGTGGACTTCATCGTTGGGGTGGATGGCACGCTCCTCGATCTTCAGTGTCCCCAATGACCTTTCGCCGTTCCCGCAGTTCGCGCTCCTCGAATAAGGCTCTCGCAGAAGCCCTGCGCCGGCCTCCGCTTCGAGTCGAACTGCGGTATGAGCCGGGCGATCGGATCGACGGATATCCGACCATCACGCTGACGCCCTGTCGGGCGGTCACCGCCATCGCGGCCCTCGATCGCGTCGAGCTTGGAGCGAGGACGCGGCTCATCGTCGGCGGAGGCTCGCTCCTCGATCCGCAGGCTGGACGCATGCGCCACACCGACCGCGAACGGCTTGCCGACGCGGCGATCGCCGGAAGCCTCGCGACCGACACGCGTGGATTGATCGACATGAGCCGCACGGTCAATACGCGATTCACGATCGCGTCGGTCGACGGACCGGTCGAGGAGCGCGATGCGCAGGCCATCGAGGCGGCGATCGCTGCGGGTGCGTGCGTGCTCGACGCCGACCTGCGCGTGACCGCGGTCGTCCAGTGCGGAAGCCCGGCAATCGCCGGAGTGACCGAGGTACCGCAGCCTTCAGCGCCGGTCTGCGCCCAGTTCCGCGAAGCCGCCGACGCTCGGCGATTCATCGCGGTTCTGACGCAGTCCTATCTCGCTCGATCGATCGGTGAGCCATTCGACGCGATCGCGCCGCTCGGCCACGAACTCTTCGGTCGATGCACCACGGGCTTCGTCCTGCGGCCGCACGATGTGCGCATCGACGGTTGCACGATGAGCGTGAAGCTCCGTCGCCACGGCGACCGCACAACGCGCACAATCACCCTCGACCGCTCCATCGGTCGGTGGTTCTAGGCGCTGTCTCGCACGACAGCCCGCGTTGCTTTGATTCGCACGCTCAATCGAATCGCGCCGCTTCGTCCGACGATGCGATCTGGGGCGACGCTCGAAATACAACGCACGCGATCTCCGCTCGACTCCGCATCGATCGCGACCGATGAGTGAGAGCCCGCACCACGCGGCGCGACATCAACGAATCACAATCACCAGGGATCGGCCGAGGAGGGAACGGCCGGTCTCTTGGTGTTTTTGTGGTGCGCGACAAAGAGGGATGTCGGGGCGAGGGCGAGGGCAGTCGCGTTCAGGTCCGCGCGTATCCAAACGAGCAAACCATCAAATGGGATCTGCGAGACTTGCGGCGGACTACGCGTCGCCCGCTCCTGGCCAGTGCGGCACCCGTATTCCTCGTGAACGCCATCTCGGTCCGCAGCGCAGGCCGAAGGCGAGAGATCCAAGAGCGTCCCGAACCCAAAGGCGGCTCGCCCAGCCCGAAGCAGTTCCTCGGCACCCGACACGCTGCGTGGGCACACGACATCAGGCCATCGGTGTGCCTCAGGCGAATTGAACCTCGCCACGGCCCGTCCCAGCGACCGTCCGTGCTGATGCCAAAGACGACAACGGCGACTTCCTGACGAAGCTCGACGAATCGGACATCACACCGCCAGTCGCGATGATGAAGCAGAGTCGCGCAGAAGCGAAAGCGAACCACCGGAAGGGCGACGCGAGAAGTCGAACGGCCCGCCGCGCCGGGCAGGTCGGTGACAAGCTGAGCCAGCGTGTGTGAAAGCGAGTGGGCAGGCTGTTCGCGGCGGTTCCCAACCGAGAAATGGTCGGTCACCCAATCGCTGATAAGCAACCGGAGCCCTCATGACTCGCGATCATGCGGCGTCAAGGCGCGGCATGAGAAACCAGAGGCAGCCGACAGCGGTCGACAGGTCCCAATCGAACGGATGTACAGACGAGACGATCCACAGGCGAAGGCGGCTGGGGGGTTGAGCCTATGCAGCGCCGTCGAGCTGGGCGCGAGGCTACCCGATCGACGAAACAAAGTATACAGTCTACGCTTCGGATTCACGCAAGGAGCGTCTTCAAGCCGGACGCAACTATCTGCAGATAGAGCCTTCTGTGGTCATGGTTGCGGACGCGAAAATCAAGGGCTCCTCAGCATGTTCGCGATGCAAGCCGTGACCGTCACATGAGTCGAAAGGGGTTGGTGTGTCTTTGCATTCTGCTCTGCGCGGACTAGTAGCGGTGGGGCTGGTCGTTTGCGAGGTTTCCCTGACAGGGAATGTGCTCGGAATGCACTCTGTCACTCAGCCACCTCAAAGCGGCAGCGCGACAGCGTCTTCAATTCCACCCACAAAGCGGTCCGACCTACTTCAATCAGCGGTTCGGAAGATCAATGTCCGGCTGGGGGGCGGAAAGCTAGTCAGCGGTACGGGTTTTCGAGTCGCTGGAACAGACTTCGTTGTTACCAATGCCCATGTGATCGAAGGCGCTGCAGAGGTGAATCTGGTTGCCGACGATCCGCCTGATATCGGGATGGAGCTTCGGGCAGTCGCAGCGGGTCATGACCTTGCGGTGCTCGCTCCGAAGGCTTCTTTTCTCGAGCGGTTCCGTTCCGGCGTCGGCGTGCTGAGCCTCTGTGAAGCACCGGGCGAACCAGGATCGGACGTCGTCGCCGTGGGGTATCCAGAATTCGGATTCACCATCACGAAGGGGGTCATCACCGGCCTTCGATCGTTCGAGGATCTGGCACGCGTTAAGAAAACTCTGACCACGGGATGGGCAAAGGACGCGAAGTTTGTGCAGACAGACGCGGTGATCAATCCGGGAAACTCTGGAGGACCGCTGGTGTCAAACAACGATCGCGTCGTTGGTGTGAACGCATGGAAGGCAGGAGCGGCGCTCAAGATTGACCACGCGTTCTTCGCAATCTCCGTCGAGCATGTGAAGACTCTGCTGGCGCAAGCCAGCAAAACCCCGATCCTGTTCCCGCCAGCGTCGCTGGCGGCCTTGCCGGATCAGCCAAAGGAAGCTCCGCAGATTCTGCTTCCGCCTCCGATTGCGGTAAAGGAGGGACGGCGGGCCGACCTCCAGCGGGCGATTCGCTTTGTGAGGTCCTCATGTGAGTGTTCGGTCTGCGACGGAAGCGGAAGCAGGACGGTACAGCGGACTCGAAAGGGTGATGGCCAGTTCGAGAAGGGGACGACGACCAAACACAGCGAGCCCTGTGAACGGTGTGACGGCACCGGGTTTCGTCCGGATTTCAACCTAGACAGACTGGAGGAGCTCGTCGTTGCGATTGCACGCACAGACTTGGAGTCGGAGGCGAACAAGCCCGTCCGCGATATTGTGATTCGCCTCATTGAGGCAATCGGATGGTATGGGGCTCAGCCTCTTGCGCGGCTAGCAGAACCGCGGGTACATGATCTGTTCAATGCCACGCCCGAGATCGTCAGTCCCGCGGCAGACCCCGTCGGCGTGATTGTGCATGGCCGCGTTTCAGGCACCGTGGATCTCGACGATGGAACTCGCCTGGCAATTGTCGCCTTCGGCCGCGGTGATGATGCGGTGTTGCTCAGCCGCCCGAAGCTCCTCCTTGCAGCGAAGGGTGATGTCGTCGTCGCCGGCGGGCTCGTCGCGGGAAAGGTAGTGGCGAGCAAAGGCAAATCCTATCTCGTTCTTCAGAGCGGATTCGCGATTCGTCCGGCACAACGATAGCGGATGTCCTCTGTGCCGATGCGATGAAGACAAGTAGCGCTTTGTCGCCTCACAGGCCGCGAACAAGCACCATCCGTGGTGCAGCCTCCCGCTCGATTTCGCGTGCAGCCTCCGTCACTATCGGAGATGTCGCACGCACCGTCGAGTCAGCCTCCAAGTCCCGATGTTCCGCAGCGCGCCGGCTGTGCGCTGGATCAGTGGAAGTCGCTGGCGGCGTTCCTCAACGATCCAGAGCTGCCGATCCAAAACAACTTCGCGAGCCAACTTCAGCGTTGGAGATGAAGCGCCAAGCGATGAATCGGAAGAACAGCCTCCTCGTCGGCAACGAGAAGAGCGGTGAGACCTCGGCGGTGCTGTCGAGCCTGACGAGCTCATGCCCAAGGCACGGCGTCGACCTGACCTGCTCCCCAAAAATCTGAGCCAACCGCTATGAGAGTCCCGATGAGCCCCGGTCGGGCTTCGGAGACTCTCCAAGATGAAACGGATTCGACATTCACCTGAGCAGATCATCAACAAGCTTCGCGAGGCTGACGCCATGCTCGCG